>OLNV01000091.1_pt1 | contig 71974 bp, 59 predicted proteins | sample 1672891 | NCBI WGS metagenome assembly OLNV01 (sample SAMEA3136734, study PRJEB25190) | human gut metagenome | biome: human gut; feature: human-associated habitat; material: faeces | place: Austria | collected 2013 | reverse complement strand
GGGATAGCAGGCTTGGAAGAAAAAGGTGTTAAGCTAGAGAAGCTAACTGGCATTGAGAAGGGTACCGTCTGGTATAATGAAAAGATAATAAAACAAAAAGAAAAGAATTGTCCGAAGAAGGGATTCTTTCCTTTTTCTTATGGGATATTTGTTAGAGAAATGTAGACAAAATATTTGAATTACGATAAAATGATATTCGTTATAGGTTTTTTTGCGATGAAAAGGAGGTGTAAGCATGTATAAGAAAAGAGGGATTTTTGTACTGTGCTGTCTTGCGGCGGTGTTGGTTGTTGGATGTGGTCAGAAAGAGAACAAAAATACAGAGGAACAGATTCAAACGGACAACAAGCAGGATACAACAACTGATTATAAAGATAACTTAAAAGAAGATGAAACACAAAAAGCTGAAAAAACAGAGATACAGAAAATCATAACAGTGTATTCTGTGAATCTAGATAGCGGAGAGATTCAGTCAGAGGAAATTAAAGTGAATCAGTTGAGTGGAGAAGAGATATGGACAGCACTGAAAGAAAGAGATGTTTTGACGACAGACTGTAAATTGAATACATGTAATGTAAATACAGAAGAAAAAAAGATTGATCTGGATGTTGATGGTACCTTTGGAAATTACATAAGAACTATGGGTGCCACAGAAGAACAAGAAGTACTTAAGTGTATCGTGAATACATTCCTGGATAGTTATAGTTGTGAGAAAATTAAGATAACAGAGAATGGTCAGCCATTGGAAACTAGTAGTGCAGTCCTGGATGGTTATATGACAAAGCAGTAAAGCAATGGAGGATACAAAAGATTGGAAAATCTAATGAAAAAGTGTATTGTATTTTTGATGACAGCGATTTTGGCAATAACGACAGTTCCTACTCCAATATGGGCGAATGAAAATTGTGAAAATAGTATCGCAATCACTGAAAATGCAGAAAAAGATATTCAGGACACGGTAACAGATCCGCGTTTGAATTATATTTATGTTGAACAGCCGTATCTGGAATCACCAGATACGCAGAAAATTGCCGTGTCTTGGGGAGATGGTACAGAAAATATTACTGAGATGTCAGCTGTAGTAAGTGGACCAGAAGGTGAAGAAATATGGTATGCATCAGAAGAGACGGATACAATTTATTTGTTTGAACGGGCCTATACGGAACAAGAGAAAGGAATCTATCAAATAACTGAACTTAATCTTGTAATTCAAGGGGTGACATATACCTATTCACTTGCAGAGTTAGGTGCAGAAACAGTATTTGGTGTGGATGAAGAATACGAAGGAATCGAGCAACTGTCACTAGTGGATGATGAAGGGATGTCGACTGATATTGCAGCGTATAATATCGATGAAGCTGGAAATGTGACAGAAAAGGAAAGTCTGGAAGAAGCAATCAATCAGGCAACAGCAGAAATGCCAGCTATGATGTGTGATGATGGAGTACAAACACGGAATACGAATCTTGTAGTTGCACTAGATCCAGGACATGATTCATCACATGCAGGTGCTTCAGCAAATGGGGTCCGGGAAGAGGTTCTTACATTAAAGATTGCACAGTATTGTAAGGCGGAATTGGAAAATTATGCAGGAGTATCTGTTTACATGACCCGGACGAGTGCAGCGTGTCCTCATCCGGGAGGAAGCTCTGCAAAAGATATTGAGCAGAGAGTTGCTGATGCAGCGAAGGCAGGAGCAAGTATTTATGTCAGTATTCATTTAAATTCTTCTAAATCATCTTCAGCGAAAGGTGCAGAGGTGATTTATCCGAATTTGAGTTGGAAACCACAAGTAGGTGCAGACGGTAAGAGACTTGCAAAATTAATAGAGGATGAACTTGTAGGGATTGGATTGGAAAGAAGAGCAATTTACAGCAAAAATACAACGATAGGGGAAACCTATGAGGATGGATCGATTTCTGATTATTTTACAGTTCAGATTTCAGCAAAAGAACATGGAATACCTGGAATTATTGTCGAACATGCATTTGTAACAAATAGTTCAGATGTGAATAATTATTTGAATAATGAAGCAGGATTGAAGAAACTTGGAGTTGCAGATGCAACAGGAATCGCGAAATACTTTGGTCTTGAAAAAGAAGGTTGGCAGAAAGATTCAAAAGGTTGGTGGTATCAATCAGGATCAGGTTATTTAAAGAATCAGTGGGCTTTAATTAATGGAAACTGGTATTATTTTGATTCAGATGGTTATATGAGAACAGATTGGCAGAAAATTAAAGGATCCTGGTATTATCTTGGATGCACCAATGATGGAGCAATGAAGACTGGTTGGCAGAAAATTAAAGGATCCTGGTATTATCTTGGAGATGCCAATGATGGAGCAATGAAAACCGGTTGGGAGTATATTAATGGCTTTTGGTATAATTTCGGAAAAGCTGGAGATGGCTCCATGAAAACGGGTTGGTACAAACCGAATGAAAACTGGTATTATTTAGGCGGGTCAGAAGATGGAAGAATGCAGACCGATTGGAAAAAAATAGATAATAGCTGGTACTATCTTGGTGGAACAGATGATGGTTATATGAGAACAGGCTGGCAGAAACTGGGAGATGTCTGGTATTATCTCGGAGATCGAAATGATGGCTCCATGAAAACAGGCTGGTATGTAATCGATGGTAAGAAATATTATTTCGATCAATCGAGTGGAATTATGCAGACAGGTTGGAAGCAGATAGAAGGTGCTTGGTATTATTTTGACGATAATGGTGTTTACGATGCTTCAAAAAAACATACAGATATAACAGACAATAATGGTACTATTAATAATGGAGGGAACACTTCGACAAAGAAGGATGAGGGGAATATCGAAAGTAAAGTTGTGGAAGGAACATATCTGATAGAAGGAACAACATCTGTTTCAGTGAAACAGATGACAGATTATTTTAGACAGAGTAAATACTCTTATCCAACGGATATTATGAAAAAGGGAGGAGCTTCTACGCTAGAGGAGTTCTGTCAGATCTATTATGAGGAAGCAGAAAAAGAAGGTATTAAAGCGGAGGTTGCTTTTGCACAGGCAATGAAAGAAACAGGCTGGCTTCAGTTCAAGGGTGATGTTAAGGCAGAACAGTATAATTTTGCGGGAATGGGTGCAACCGGAAATGGTGTTACAGGCGAATCATTTAAAGATGTAAGAGAAGGTGTGCGCGCCCAAATCCAACATCTGAAAGCGTACGGATCAACGAAGGATTTAAATCAGACTTGTGTAGATAATCGCTTTAAATACGTAGAACGCGGATGTTCAATCTATGTAGAATGGCTGGGGATTCCAAATAACCCAGAGAATAAAGGATGGGCAGCAGCAGATGGATATGGTGTTGATATTGTAAAGATGATTCAGAAAATGAAAAGTCTGTAAATGTTGAAAAATGAAAAGAGGAAATACAAAAGTGAAGAATGAGAAGTATTGGTCAAAACTTGTTATTGGTGCTATTTGCATGATGGCAGTGGCAACAGTTCCTACTAGAGTTAATGCTGAGACATTACCTGAAGAAAAGGATACTATTGAGTCTGAAATGGCAGATTTACAAGAAGATATTGTGTTGGAATCAAATGAGGTGGTGGAAGCACAAGATGATTTGCAAACGCCGAAGGAATCGGAGAATCCGGAGACTGCAGGAGAATCGGAAGAACCAGATAATTTAGGCAATTCAGAAAAACCAGAAGATGTAAAACTTGAACCGGGATGGAATTTTATTGACGGAAAAAATATTACGCAGATGCGAATGGAAAAATCACGACAGGCTGGGTAAAGGATGAAAATAGTTGGTATTATCTGCAGACGGAAAAAGAGTGCCCTAAAACACCAGGAGCTATGAAGACAGGCTGGTTTACGCAGAATAATAACTGGTATTATTTAGATCCAGCAAGAGGCGGTAAAATGGTTGCATCCGAATGGATGCTAATTGACGGAAGATGGTATCACTTCTATGGTGGTGGTGGAATGGAAACCGGATGGACAAAACAAAATGGAAACTGGTATCATCTGAATGCAAATGGAGCCATGGAAACAGGATGGATCATAATGAATGATGACTGGTATTATTTATATCCGGCAGGAAATTCGTCAGTTGCACCAGAGGGAGCAATGGCGGTTAATACAGTAATCAATGGTTATGTAGTTGCACCAGATGGAGTGTATAATGAAGCTTATCAAGGGGCATATAATGTTTTGAATCGGGTTGGCTGGAATCTATGGGCAGCATACAACTGGTCAGCAAATCTTCCATATGTGAATTATTCGAATGATCCGTCACCAGGAAGTAAAAATTTTGCGATTCATGGATTTAAGACCAAAACAGGAGATTGTTATGTTATGGCCGGGACTTTCTATTATATGGCAAAACTATTAGGATATGATGCACACCAGATTGCGGGATATGTTCCACTCCGAAGTGGAAACATGGGAGTACATTCTTGGGTTGAGATTGATATGAATGGAAGTACATATGTTTTTGATCCTGATTTTACACATGAGTCAGGAAGAAATGGTTATCAGATTTCTTATGGAATGTCTGGAACTTGGAGATATTCGAATTATTATAGAATGAATTAATAATAGAAAGGAAGAGTAGGAATGAAAAGGAAGGTACTTGTTACTCTTTGCTTATGCATGATTGGTCTGGCTGGAACGGTTACAGGATGCGGAAGTAAAAAAGAAGAGACACCGGTAGTTGAAGAAGAAAAAAAAGAACCTGAACTGAAAGCAATTGGTCAGGAAGATAAAGAGGCATTTAAAGTAGAAGTAAAGAATGCAACTGGAAAAAATATTAAAGGCGTTGCGATTAAGTTGACAGATGAGGATGCTTATCCAGAGAATATGCTGGAAGAAGGAGATGTTTTTGCTGATCAGGAAAGCAGAAATCTTTATTACAAAGCTCTGGAAAAAAACGAGAATGAAGATGTGACGGAAGAATTTGAAACAACAGAAAATGATGGAACAGATGATGAGAAAGTTTTAGAGCAGGGATATGACGTCCAACTGACATTTGAGGATGACAGTACAGCAGAATTGCATGCATTCCCATTTGGAGATATCGAAAAAGGGGATCTTTGTTATGCAGATGATGTGGCTTATCTCACCTATACAAGTATTGAATCTAAAGAACAGATTGATACGAAAGAAGCGGAACTGGCAGTGAAGCAGGCGGCAGAGCAGAAAGCCGCAGAAGAAGCAGCACAGGCTGCGGCAGAGCAGAAAGCCGCAGAAGAAGCAGCAGCACAGGCCGCAGCAGAACAGGCAGCCGCAGAGCAGAAAGCTGCAGAGGAGGCAGCGGCTAGAAAAAAAGAAGCGGAACAGGCAGCAGCGGCGTCCAAACAGCAGAAGAGTTCTGGAAATTCTACAAGTAGCAATAACAATAGCAATCCAGCTCCATCTGAATCCTATAGTAATTCAGGAGATACAGGGAATTCTGAGTCATCAGGAGATGATGGATGTCTGGATGATGGATTATTATATTAGAAGTATACGAAAAGGAGATGGGGATGGAGCATATTCCCATCCCTTTTTAGGGTAAAAGAGGAAAATATGTCATTAGTATCAAATGTTTTTATTTTGTTTGTGGCAGGGAGTGTAGCGATTTATTATATACTGCCACAGAAGGTTCAATGGTGTGGTCTTCTGGTGATGAGCTACATATATTATCTTGCGGCAGGTTCAAAATATATTTTGTTTCTTTTGTTTTCAACAATAGTTACATATGTGAGTGGAAGACTTATAGGGAGTCAGATTGGTAAGAATAAGAGGAAAGCAAAGAAATTTTTGATTGCAGGCTTGATTCTTAATTTTGGAATGCTTGGTGTGGTGAAATATACGAATTTCATTCTTGAAAATATGAATTTGATATTTCATGTGAGTATCCCTGGAATGAAACTATTACTTCCACTTGGAATATCATTCTATACGTTTCAATCGTCCGGATACTTACTGGATGTATATTGGAAAAGAGATACAGCAGAAAAGAATCCTTTTCGTTATGCATTGTTTGTATCTTATTTCCCGCAGATTCTGCAGGGACCGATTGGACGACACAGTAAAATGGCAGGGCAGTTGTATGAAGGACATAAATTTGAATTAAGTAGATTATGTCGGGGGACACAAAGAATTTTGTGGGGATTTTTTAAGAAGATGGTTCTTGCTGACTGGTCAGTAGTTTTTGTAGAAGCTATTTTTGGAAACCCTGACCAGTATCATGGACTGGCGATATTTGGCGTCTTGTTTTATTCTATTCAACTATATGCTGATTTTTCTGGCGGGATGGACGTAGTGATTGGAATTTCGGAAATGTTTGGAATAACATTGGATGAAAACTTTAAGCGACCGTTTTTTTCAACATCCATTACAGATTTCTGGCATCGCTGGCATATCACATTAGGAACATGGATGAAAGATTATGTGTTTTATCCATTAACGCTTTCAAAATGGATGGGAAAATTCAGAAAAGCGGCTAAGAAAAAAATGGGGAAGAAGATTGCGGTTAAGCTTCCAATCTGTGTGGCGAACCTGATTGTATTTTTTTTGGTCGGGGTCTGGCACGGTGCAGCATGGAAATACATAGCATATGGTATGTTTAATGGCATAATTATTGCGTTTAGTGGTATGATGGGAGATCAATATAAGAAGTGGAAGAAGTCTTTGCATATTACAGGTAAAGAAAACTGGTATCATGTGTTTATGATTTTAAGAACTTTTATATTGGTGAATATCAGCTGGTTTTTTGATTGTTCGGATACAGTTGGACAAGCAGTCAAAATGATGAAATATGCAGTGACATCCTTTGAGCCGACACAACTTTTCCTGATTCCGGCGGGCAGAGAAGGAGTTGCATTTACGCCATATGCGTTGATGATTCTTCTAGGTGGATGTATAGTTTTGTTTATTGTAAGTGTATTACAGGAACGTGGAATCAAGATTAGAGAGAAAATTTCAGAAAGAAGTTTTGCGGTTCAATTTATTCTTTATGCAGGACTGTTACTTTCAATTGGATTTTTTGGCTCTACAGCAGCAGTGAGGGGATTTATATATGCACAATTCTAAAAGAATAAGAAGAATGATTATAGCAATTGCTTTAATTATAGTAATATTACTTGGACTGGATTATATATTGTATCCATGTACTTTTATGAGAAATGATATTCATACAGTGACGACACAGAAACATCAGGACATCTTTATGGGAACTTCTCATGGAAAGATGAATATAGATCCCAAAACAATTTCATCCGTGACAGGAAGGACAGGACATAACCTTTGTGTTGGAGGAGAATACGGAATTGACGCATATTATTTAGCAAAATTATTGCTTGAGAAGCAGAAACCAGAACGAATCATTTATGAAGTGGATCCCGGGTACTTTGCGACTCAAAAAGAAGAAGGAAATAATTATTTGCTCTTTTATCATCAGTTTCCAATCTCTGTTTCTAAAGCCGAATATTTTGGAGATTTGTTGCTGGATTGTGATTTTCGGAGTGTATTGTTTCCTTGGTATGAGTATTCATTATCCTATGAAATACAATCGATACCAAAAACAGTTTCCAAAAAGTGGAACAGAGATTACAGTGTGTCAGATTTAAAAAGTGATTCACAGGAATACCATACAGATGGATTTATTGAGCGATATGCGGTAGATACGTCAACGTTGAAAATGACACAACCAAAACTCTTTTCCGAAGATACAGTTAATGTACAGAGTATGGAATATCTACAAAAATTAATTAAGTTATGCAGAAAAGAAAGGATTGAGTTTGTAGCTGTAACAACCCCAATTCCAGAGGAGACACTGAAAAAATATCAAGAGAGTTATGAAGAGGCATGGAATTATTTTGAAACATTTTTCGGAAAAGAAAAAGTTCAGTATTTAAATTTTAATACGACGTATTATGAGTTGTTTTCACATGATATTAATTCTTACACAGATTATGATGGCCATATGAATGGAGATTCGGCTAGAAATTATTCGGAAATACTTGCATATTTTTTAAAAAAATAGCATGCGAAAGTAAATATCATATAGTCTGATCGGAAAGTAGAGAGGTATTAGACGATACGTTGGTATATCAACGATAAGATGATTGACAGATCTTATGAATTTAAAGACATTCATAAGATCTGTTTTAAATTTACGCGGGCAACGAGCCAAAGTCCGTGCTTGCACGAGACCTTGGCGACTGCCGCGATAACTTGAGAAACTCGCGGAGCGTGTTTCTCATAGTTTAAGAAAAGTGTGATAAAAAGATGTACAAAATATGTACTTCCAAATGAATGCTTGTAAAATGAAGTAAAATTTGTTATTATATAACCGTATGTAAAAAAATTGTAACATTTAAAAAAGAGGATATGAAGATGAAAAAGTTTTTTGATTTGCACAATTCTAGAAATCGTATGATTTTATTATGCTGTGTTGATATACTTACGATGATTGTGCACCCGTTCTTATCATTGATTTTTCGATATGAATTTAAATATGCATGGGTACCATTAGAGTACATTCACAGTATTAAATCATATATGGTAATTAATATTGTGACTACTTTGGTGATTTTTCTGCTTTTAAATTTGTATAACAGTGTATGGACATTCGCTGGATTAAGGGAGTTGACTCTGATAGGAACAGCATGTTTCCTGTCGACAATTTGCCAGGCATTTGGAATGCAGATCCTGGTGCTTCCAGTGCCTAGAAGCTATCATATTTTTTATTTCTTTTTACTGCTTTGTACGACAGTACTTACCAGATTCTCCTATCGAATTTTCTGGGTGTTGAAAAGCGGATTGCGAAAACCAGAAGGGCATGTTTATCATACCTTGGTAATTGGAGCAGGTGAAGCAGGAAGTATGATTATCCAGGAGTTGAAGTATAGTGCGCATTTGAATAGCAAAGTGGTTGGAGTTATTGACGACAATCCACATAAAAAAGGAAAGCTGATCCATGGTGTTCGCATTATCGGAGGAAGAGAGTGCATCCTGGATGCAGCAAAGAAATACGATGTCGATGAAATTATTCTGGCAATTCCGTCCGCTTCGCCAAAGGTGACAAGAGATATTCTTAAAATTTGTAATCAGACAACCTGTAAGTTGAAAATTTTGCCAGGTATGTATCAGTTGATTACAGAAGATGTGAGCGTATCAAAATTAAGAGATGTTTCTATTGAAGATCTTCTTGGCAGAGATCCGATCAAAGTTGATCTGGAAAGTGTCCGTGGATTTATTGAAGGAAAATGCATTATGGTAACTGGCGGAGGCGGTTCAATCGGAAGTGAGCTTTGTCGTCAAATTGCAAAATATAAACCATCAAGACTGATCATCTTTGATATTTATGAGAACAATGCATATGATATTCAGCAGGAATTAAAACTGAATCATCCAGAATTGAATTTAACAGTTCTGATAGGATCTGTCAGAAATACGAGTCGTATTGAATCTGTAATGAAAACTTACAGACCAGATGTGGTTTATCATGCGGCAGCACATAAACATGTACCACTTATGGAAGACAGTCCGAATGAAGCAATTAAGAATAATGTATTCGGAACATATAAGACAGCGAGAGCAGCAGACAAATTTGGTGTGAAGAGATTTGTTCTGATTTCAACAGATAAGGCGGTCAATCCAACAAATATCATGGGTGCCTCCAAAAGAATGTGCGAGATGATTATTCAGACATTTAACAGATATTCTAAGACAGAATATGTAGCAGTACGTTTTGGAAATGTCCTTGGAAGTAATGGAAGTGTAATCCCATTGTTTAAACGCCAGATGGCTGCTGGAGGACCACTTACAGTTACACATCCAGACATTATCCGCTACTTCATGACAATTCCGGAAGCTGTATCACTTGTTTTGGAGGCAGGTGCCTTTGCAAAAGGTGGAGAAATCTTTGTCTTGGATATGGGAGAACCGGTGAAAATCGCAGATCTGGCCAAGAACCTGATCCGGCTGTCCGGTTATACACTTGGTGTGGATATGGACATCAAGTATACAGGACTGCGCCCGGGCGAAAAGTTATACGAAGAACTTCTTGTAAAAGAAGAAGGAATTCAGAAAACAGAGAACAATCTGATCTATATTGGAAAACCACTTGAGTTTAATGAAGTACATTTCTTGAGCGGATTACGCGAACTTGAAGAAGCAGCTATGAATGAGAGTCTGAATGTAAAGCAGATCGTTTCAGAAATTGTCCCGACTTATCATATCAGACAGGAAGATTTGAAACGTGACGAAGCAGTTAATAAGGAATTGCGTGAACTTGGAAAGATCAGTCATGAGAAACCTGTAATGGAGGATTAAAATAATGGAAAACAGACATATTGCATTTTCCCCACCAGATATTACTGAGGAAGAAATAACAGAAGTAGTTGATACACTGAAAAGCGGATGGATCACAACAGGACCAAAAACAAAGAAATTTGAAAAGAAACTGGCAGAGTATATTGGCACAAGCAAGGTTGTATGCCTGAATTCTGCTACTGCCTGCGCAGAAATGATTTTGAGAGTGCTTGGCATTGGTGAAGGTGATGAAGTTATTACAACGGCTTATACGTATACAGCAACGGCGAGTGTGATCGCACATGTTGGTGCGAAAATTGTCATGGTTGATGTGAACCAAGACTCCTATCAGATGAATATGAATCAGGTAGAAGCGGCTGTGACAGAGAAGACAAAGGCAATTATCATGGTTGATCTTGGCGGCAGAATCTGTGATTATACAAGAGCATTTGAGATCGCAGAAGAGAAGAAATCAATGTTCCATCCGAAATCAGAGATTCAGAAGAAGATGGGACGAATTGCAATTATGGCAGATGGTGCTCATGCAATGGGTGCAGTACAGAATGGAAAAAGATGTGGAGCAATTGCAGATTTTACAAGTTTTTCTTTTCATGCTGTGAAAAATCTGACAACTGCAGAAGGCGGAGCTGCTACCTGGAGGGATATCGAAGGAGTAGACAACGAGGCACTTTATAAGCAGTTTATGCTATTATCCTTACATGGACAGTCTAAAGATGCCCTTGCCAAGACACAGCTTGGAGCATGGGAATATGATATTGTCGCTCCATACTTTAAGTGTAACATGACGGATATCATGGCTGCTCTTGGACTGGCACAGTTGAGACGTTATCCGGAGCTTCTTAAGAGAAGAAGGACTATTATTGAGAGATACAATGAAGCATTTAAGAATGAAAATGTCACGGTTCTGGAGCACTATACTGAAACAGAGCAGTCCAGTGGTCACCTGTATCTTGTCAGGGTGAATGGAAAGACTAGAGAAGAGTGCAACCAGATTATTGAAAAGATGGCAGAAAAAGGGATTGCTACAAATGTACACTACAAGCCTTTGCCACTTCTGACAGCGTATAAAGATCTTGGATTTGATATCCAAAATTATCCGAATGCTTATCATATGTTTGAGAATGAGATTACATTACCACTTCATACTAAATTGTCAGATGAAGATGTGGAGTATATTATTACTTCATTTAAGGAATGTTTATAATAGTTTTGTGTAATAGATTAACGAGTGAATAAGAAAGCTTGAAAAGGATGAATTTATGAAAAAATGGGATGAATTGCCAATAGCAATGCAGAATGAAAAAGTGAGATATTATTATGATGTCTTGCAGAAACATGAAACAGAACTGAAAATCAAGAGACTCTTTGATGTTGTTTGTTCTTTCGTGATGATTGTAATTTTATCACCAATCCTTGTCCTTCTGAGTATTATGATCAAGCTGGATTCGAACGGACCTGTTTTGTTTAAACAGGTCCGTGTAACTACTTACGGAAGAAAATTTAAAATTTGGAAATTTAGAACGATGGTCAATCATGCAGATAAACTGGGAACGCAGGTTACAACTAAAGGAGATGCGCGTATTACAAGAATGGGACATCTGCTTAGAAAGGTTCGCCTGGATGAGTTGCCGCAGTTGTTTAATGTCTTAAAGGGAGATATGACTTTTGTTGGAACAAGACCAGAGGTACCAAAATATGTGACGCATTATACAGAAGAGATGATGGCTACTTTTCTGCTCCCAGCAGGTGTTACTTCGCGAACAAGTATTGAATATAAGGATGAAGACAGCTTACTTGAAAATGCAGAAGATGCAGATGAAGTATATATAAAAGAAGTATTGCCTGCAAAGATGGTGTATAATTTAAGAGAAATTGAAAAGTTTAGTTTCATGAGAGATATTTGTACCATGATAAAGACAGTGATTGCAGTAGCTAAGTGATGAAGTAGAGGGATTTAGAATGATAGTATCGGTTTGTGTTGTTGCATACAACGAAGAAAAGGTTTTGGGAAATCTTTTGAATGATATCAAGGCACAGGATTATGAACATTCCAAAATAGAAGTTGTACTGATAGATAGTATGTCTACAGATCATACGAAAGATATTATGAGGGATTTTCAGCAGCAGACGTCTGATGATTTTAAGAAAATTCAAGTATTAGAGAATTTGAAAAAAAAGCAGGCTTCCGGTTGGAATGTTGCAATTCGAAATTTTTCTGGAGATGTAATGATTCGTGTGGATGCACATGCATCAATTCCCCCTGAATTCGTGAGAAAGAACGTAGAGATTCTCGAATCAGGGGAAATGGTTTCCGGTGGACCAAGACCCAATATGATTGATGAGAGTACACCGTGGAAAGAAACCTTGCTTCTGGCAGAACAGTCTATGTTTGGAAGCAGTATGGCTTCTTATCGGAGAAGTCAGAAAAAACAATATGTCAAATCTCTGTTTCATGGCGCATATCGTAGAGAAGTACTGGAGAAAGTAAATGGGTTCGATGAACAGTTGGGAAGAACTGAAGATAATGAATTCCATTATAGAATTCGACAGGCAGGTTATCAGATTTGTTATTCACCGGAAATTATATCATACCAGCATGCCAGAAGTACACTTCCGGGTATGCTAAAACAGAAATATGGAAACGGATACTGGGTAGCTTTGACATTGAAAGCATGTCCTGGATGTCTGGCAATTTATCATTTTGTTCCGTTTGCGTTTATCGGAGGCATTATAGTAACTTCTGTACTTGCAGCTTGTCATCATTCACTTCTTGCAAAGATGATGTGGGGAGCGTACAGTTGTCTGGCGGTTATTATGTCATTAATGGCTGTCAAGGGAAAGAAGAAGTATTGGCAGGAATTGCTGCTTCCGTTTTTATTCTTTTTATTGCATGTTAGTTATGGAATTGGAAGTCTGGTTGGATTTTTAAAACTTCCATTCTGGAAGTACAAGAAATGCGAGAGGTAGGAAATGGGTGATTTAAGAGAAAAATTGGATCGTGTAAATATTAAGGATCTTCTTGCAATACCACAGTTTATTTGTGCAATTCCTTTTGCAACTTTACTGAAAAGAAAAAGAAAAGATATGTGGCTGATTTGTGAAGATTATAATGAGGCACGAGATAATGGATATTGGTTGTACCGCTATATCAGACAAAATCATAAAGAGCAAGATGTTGTATATGCAATCAATAAGAAATCAGTAGATTATAAAAAGGTTGTCGGATTAGGTGAGGTGATTCAGTATGGAAGCTTTAAACACTGGATTTACTATCTGGCTGCGAGTAAAAATATTAGTTCTCAAAAGGGAGGAAAACCGAATGCTGCAGTATGTTATTTGTTGGAAGTATACGGAATTTTAAAAAATAAGAGAGTATTTCTTCAACATGGAGTGATCTGTAGTGATATGCCGTGGTGTTATTATAAGAATACAAAAATGAGACTATTCGTATGTGGCGCCCAGAAGGAATATGAATTTATCCGGGATACTTATGGATATCCAAAGAACTATGTGAAATATCTAGGATTGACCAGATTTGATGGACTGCATGATTTCAAAGTAAAGGAGAATCAGATCCTTGTTATGCCTTCCTGGAGAGAATGGATTGCAACTCCTACATCTAAATCCAAGAATTTTGATGATGTAAGTGATTTTAAAAAGACAGAATATTATCAGCAGTGGAATAATTTCCTGAACAGTGAAAAAATTAAGGAAACGCTGGAAAAACATGACCTTCAGATGATTTTTTATCCGCATCGGAATATGCAGAAATATCTGAAGGAATTCCATCCAAAATCCGACAGAATCACAATTGCAGACTGGAGAAAGTACGACGTACAGGGACTCCTGAAAGAATCAGCCTTTCTGATTACAGATTTATCCAGTATATTTATGGACTTCGGCTATATGAGAAAGCCGATGTTATATTTCCAGTTCGATATGAAGAAATTCAGAGAAGGACAGTATCAGCAGGGATATTTTGAATACAAGAGAGACGGATTTGGGCCTGTATGTGAGAAATTGGAAGAAGTTGAGCAGGAATTAGAAAAGGCGGCTGCTAACCAGCTTCAGAATGATGTGGAGTATCTGAGAAGGGAAGAAGCATTTTTTCCATTATGGGATTCAGATAATTGCAAGAGAAATTATGAGGCTATAAAGGAAATCTGATATGAAGAGAATATTAATTGATGGAATGTCGAATAATATGGGGGGAATAGAAAAATTTGTACATACCCTGTATGAAATATTAAAAGATGACTGTAAAGTGGATTTTATAACAGTTGATGATAAAATACCATTTGAAGAGGAATTCAAAGCGAATGGATCAAATGTCTTTCGGATTACTCCAAGATATGTTAGTGTCAAGAATTATAAAAAAGACATTGATAAAGTTTTTAAAATGAGACACTATGATGTCCTTTGGTTTAATAAGACAACTCTCAGTAGCATTGATTGCCTGAAAGCTGCAAAAAAAAATGGAGTTTCAAAGATTATTTGTCATAGTCACTCCTCGCAGAATATGGGTGGAAAATTTACTATGATGATGCATTGCCTGAACAGGAAAAGGGTGGGAAGGTTTATTGATCAGAGAATAGCTTGTTCTCCGGAAGCGGCGGAGTGGTTTTTTGGAAAGAATCATAAGAATGTTATGATTTTTCAGAATGCTGTCGATATAAAGAAATATGAGCCGGATCAGAAAATAAGAGAAAAAATACGTTATGAACTTGGAGTGGAACAGAATTTTGTGATAGGTCATATCGGACGTTTTTCTCCGGAAAAGAATCATAAATTTTTAATTGATATCTTTGAAAAAGTGTCAGAGCAGACAAAAGCGGTTCTTCTTCTTTGTGGAGACGGAGCACTGAAAAATGAAATTCAGGAGTATGTGAAGGAAAAACAGTTAGTAGATCGGATATTCTTTTTGGGAATCAGAAATGATATAAACAGAATACTTCAGGCGATAGATTGTATTGTATTCCCCTCCGTTTTTGAAGGACTTCCCTTTGCACTTGTAGAAGCACAGGCAGCAGGAGTTCCCTGTGTTGTATCAGATACAGTAAGCAAAGACGCTGGACTTACAGAACTTGTGCATTTCCTGAGTTTGGATGCTCCATTAGAAGAGTGGAGAGATACAGTTCTGAACTATAAAGACTACAGGAAAGTCAGTGTCAAAAAGCAACTAGCAGATAAAGGATATTCATTGGATGTAATGAAGCAGAAAGTAAGAGAGATTATTAATTTATAATAAGGCGGAAAAATAGCATGAGAGCAATTACTGATATTAAAGAGATGCAGCATATCGCATTGGATGTGCTCATTTATCTTGATAAAGTCTGTAGTAAATATGGACTTAAATATTTTATCGTAGATGGAACACTGCTCGGTGCGGTCAGACATAAGGGATTTATTCCGTGGGATGATGATATTGATGTCTGGATGCCACGAGCAGATTATGATAGACTGGCAGATGTTATACGACAGGATGGAGAAAAAAAATATAAATTTTGTACACCACAGAATACGAAAAAGTTTATTTATCCGTTTGGTAAGCTGATCGATGTCAGAACAGGACTTTTGGATGATACTAGTGCAAAATGCGAGATTGGAGTGCATATTGATGTATTTCCATACGATGGATTGCCAGGAGATAGTGAACCAGAATATAGAAAATTTGCGAAAAGATGTGTTTATCTTGCTGAACAGAGATATCCGGCATTTACAACCTGGAAACAGGCAAAAGAGAGAACAGATAAAGGACACTTCTATTTTGCAAAGTGGGTGATGCGAAAAGTAATCGGTGGTTATAATATTGTAAAGATAATTGACTGGTATGCAAGAAAACATGCAAATACTTATCCACGTTTTATATGTTGTCTTCCGGCAGAATATAAATATGATCAGATTATGGATGCATCAATTGCAGATAATCTTACAGAGCTTGAGTTCGAAGGACATAAATTCAAAGCTCCGGCAGATTATGATACATATTTGAAAAAGTTATATGGTGATTACATGCAGCTTCCGCCGGAAGAGAATCGACAGCCTCATGCAAGAAAGGCCTGGTGGAAGTAATTGGAAAAAAAGAATAACGTAATTAAATGTATCAGATATAGTCTTTTTGTGTTGCACCTATGGATTGGAATTTTAGCACTTGTTAAAGGTAGCTTTGAAATTGCGTTGTTGTGCGTGACAGTATTCTGGTTTCATAATATTTTATTTAGTCTGGAAAGATGGAATAGCAGATTTATATTCTTCTTTTTTCATTGCATGATTTTTATGTTTTTAATGGTGCGGCCGATTATCAGTATATTTAAAGGTTATACCTGGAAGTATTATACAGATGCAGCATTAAGATTTACATTTGTGAGTCTGTGGATTACTCTACTGTCAATGTTTGTTGGAGTGATAATGTATGAACAGTATCATGCTTGCGCATTAAAAAGATCTCGTTCTAAAACAATAATTTCAAAAAAAAATGTTAGATGGTATGAAACGGATGAGTTTAGAAAAAGTTTGCAGTTAATAGCTGTTATTGTTTATTGCATATCTTTTGTTGCATACTTTTATTTGCAGATGGAAAAATACATGTTTATGAGAGGGAAAGTATATAATGATTTTTATACAAGCTTTGAGAGTACAGCCCCATATATCGTGCAGTTCCTTGCAAGTTTTAGAACTTATAGCCTGGCAATATATTTGTCAACAGCACCAAAAAAGAAAAGCACATTTTTGATTCTGAGTTCTTTTATCTTAGCGGATTTCCCGGTACTTTTATACGGAAAAAGAAGTTTGATTATGACGGATGCACTTTTTATACTTGTGTATTATATTCTGCGTAATGGAATGGGTGAGCAAGAAAAGTGGCTTGGAAAGGTTGAAAAGACATGTGTTTTTATAGGAGCCCCGCTTGCACTTGTGGCAATGGGAGCAATGAACTATATAAGAGCAGGTTCATCTGTATCGACAAAAATATCAGATTTACTTCTTGATTTCTTTTTTAAACAAGGAGTTAGTTTTAACGTTTTAAATTTGGGATATGAAAGTATTCCGTTTTTACCACAGCGTAGATTTAGAAACTATACTTTTGGAAGTATCATCGATTATTTTGCACATGGTAGTTTCGCACAGAAATTTTTCCATGCGGAAGATTTAGGAAGTGGAAATAATTTATTGTGGGCTCTTAAAAGTAACAGTTTTGCTCATAATATGTCTTATATTGAAGCGGATGATTACTTAAAAGGACATGGTCTGGGGTCTTCTTATATTTTGGAGGTTTTTGCTGACTATGGGTATATAGGAATTATTCTATTTAGCATTCTGCTAGGTGTTATTCTGATTTGGTTTGTTAATGTAATGAGAAAGATGAATTTTGGATCAATGATCGTAATTAATATCATCATGAATATCTTTTTTATGCCAAGAGGAGAGGCAACAGGATGCATCACATTTCTTGTATATGCACAGTTTTGGGTAATTATTTTAGTGGCTTATATGGGAGCTGCTCTAATTGCTCGTACCTATTCGTATAAAAGTTTAAAAATGAAAGGAATTGAAGAAAATGTTTGAACATTTTGGAATTAAAGACATCTTTTGTGGTTTATGGAGATTTAAGTATCTGATTATTGCAGGTATAATTATTGGGGTACTTGGAGGCTACTTCTTTTTAAGTTCTGATAACGAAATTAATGAAGAACATAAAGAGTATTATATGTCAGAGACCTGGTATTTTGGAAATACAACTTCTGATGCACAGGATAATACGGAATCAGATTTAAGACCGGCAAAAACGTTTAATGCTCTATTAGATTCCGATATGTGCAGAGGATATGTAAAAGAAAGACTTTTGGAAATATATTCGGAAGAGGAGTTGCTTAAGATTTTTGGAAACGAAGGAAATGCAAATGGTTTTACCTGGGAAATCATGACAAAAAATATGAGTCATTTACTAGGGGATGGAGAAGAATCTGTAAGCCTTGCCATGAAACTGGAAGACGAGGAATGTGTAAGGACAATTATGTCTATTTATGATGATTTTGCACATAAAGTGCAGCAGGAAATGCAAACTACATATCCGGGAATTACAGTAACAAATCTTGGAACTGGTGAGGAAATATATGTGTCTTCACCAGACGGTATGTCTGCAAAAGAAAGTTCGGTTCTTGGTGCAATGTTGGGGTTTGTAGTGTCGTGTATCATTGTATTCTTTATCTGTCTGTGGATGCCAACAGTGAACCGGAAAAGTGATTTTGATGAATATGGACTTTTTGTATTAGGAAAAGTGGAGGAAATAAAAAAATGAGACAGGAAAGATATGATGTTTCAGTGAATTTGAAAAAAAGAGAAGAAAATAAGAAAACAGCGTATAATATTATCGAAATATGTAAGAAGAATAATTGGAAAAAAATTGGAGTAGTATCAAGTACATCTTATAAAAAGGATAAGGTGGTTGCAATACTTAGCCGTTCTCTAAAAAAGGCAGGAGAGACAGGAATTTCTTTCACAGAGATTGAGCCTTTGAAGATATATGCGGATGCGATTTATAAAATACAAGACTGTGATGCAGTAGTGCTGGCAGAAAAATATAATTATACAAAATTTAGTGACTTTGAAGATATGTTGCAAACCTTAAAAGAATATAATATTAATATTGTCGGAGTGGTTACTTTCTAGAAGGGATTTATATGAATATTTTATTTGTTGTCAATGCTTTGGGAAGCGGTGGAGCAGAAAAAATCTTTATGGATATTGTAAGCAATTTTGATTACAGTAGACATTCGGTTACAGTGGCTATGGTAGACCATTTCGGAATTTATGTAGCACAGCTACCAAAAGAAGTAAAGAAAAAATATATATTTGAACATGTTTCAACACCGGTATGGAAACGTAGATTTTATGGAAGTGTAAGTGTAATCGGTACATATATACTGCGGAAAATATCTCCAAAATATTTTTATGATCATTATATTGCAGGGGATTATGATGTAGAAATTGCATTTCTTGAAGGAGAGGCAACAAGCCTTGTAGCACAGTCGAAAAATCCAGATTCTGTGAAATATGCCTGGGTTCATACGGATATGATCAAGAATCCATGGACAGATAAATGCTATAAAAATTTTGAACAGGAAAAAGAAGTATATTCTAAATATGATCGTGTGATTGCTGTATCAAAGTCTGTAAAAGAGGCATTTGAGAAAAAATTTGAACTACCGGCGCAGGTTGTATATAATGCATTGGATGAAAAGGAAATAGAAAGAAAGACGTTACTATTTGAAGGCAATCCGAAATCAGAAGAGATTACTCGCCTGATCAGTATCGGTCGTTTGGAGAAAGTAAAAGGATTTGAGCGTCTGATTGAAGCGTTTGCTGAGTTGATAAAAGAAACTCCAAATGTGGAATTATATCTGGTAGGAGATGGATCCGAACGAAGTGGGTTGGAAAGGCTGATTGCAGAAAAAAAAGTTGGTGATAAAGTTAAACTTCTGGGATTTAAGTCAAATCCATATCCGTACTTAAAGTCCAGTGATGTTTTTGTGTGTTCCTCTTATGCGGAAGGATTTAGCACAGTTGTAACAGAAGCATTGATTCTTGGAATTCCTACAGTAACAACAGAATGTGCTGGGATGAGAGAACTGCTTGGTGATTCTGAATATGGACTTATTGTAGAGAATAGTACAAAGGGGATTCTCGATGGTCTTCGGAAAATGACAGGTGATCCTGTAATGCTTGAAGCATATCAGAAGAAAGCAAAAGAAAGAGGAAGAGCATTCTGTGTTGCAGATAGAATTAAAGAGATTGAGGCATTGATTGAACAGGATTGTGAGAAAAAGAGAAGAAGATGATGTAGTTTTGTTTGGATAACGAAGGGAAAGGATTACAGAAACTATGAAAAAATTTTGGCATTTTGCAAAGACGTCAGGTATTTATTTTGCCGGAACGGTTTTACAGAAGATTATCAGCTTCTTTTTGCTACCTATCTACACAAAATATATTAACCCTAAGGATATGGGAACATATGATGTTCAACTGGCATATGTAACGTTTTTATGTTCTGTATTATTCCTGAATATCTGGTCAGGAATTATGAGATACACGTTTGAGTATAAAGATGAAGAGCGTAAAAAGCCGATTACAACAGGTATGGCTATTTTTATGAGTTCTTCTGTTTTATATACAGTACTGTTTATTGCCGGAGCGTTTGTATTGAAGGTTCCATATCTTGAATGGATTTATCTATATGGAATTTTATCAAATGTGCAGACTTTATTAGGATATTTGGCCAGGTGTTTTGGGAAAAATGCACTTTATGCAACAGCAGGACTTGGAACTTCAGTAGTTACAATGGCTTTCAATGTTCTCCTGATTGTTGTATTTAGAATGGACTATTCTGCAATGTTCATTTCATCTTGCATTGGATTTTTGTTTAATGCAATTGTGCTTGGAATAGGAATTCGTTTTGATAAATTAATCTCTATCAAAGCATTTGATTTCGATTTATTTAAACGTTTGATTATTTTTTCTATTCCGTTATGCCTGAATTCAATTGCATTCTGGTTTTTGACAGCGTATAGCAGAGTTGCAATTTCAAATATTCTTGGAGAAGAACAGAACGGTATGTATGCAATTGCAGGAAAGTTCTCGTCGTTTATTACATTGTTCACGACTTGTTTCAATCTTGCATGGCAGGAAATTACTTATGTGACAGAAGCTAATGTGAATGATGATAGGAAAGGATTTTACACTCAGGCAATCAATTATTATATGCGTTTTTTGGGAATGGGAGTATTACTTTTGATACCCGTTGTATATGTAATCTACCCGTTCTTCATTAATGAAAGTTATAGTGCAGCAAAAGTATACGTTCCACTTTATCTTTTTGCAACAATTGCGTCGGTGATCAGTGAATTCCTCGGCGAAATCTTTACAGCTACGAAAATGAATAAGTATTTATTCTGGACAACTGTAACAAGTGGTACATTAAATGTGATTTCAGTCCATGTACTTATTCCAATTTTGGGTGTACAGGGGGCAAGTTTATCTCTTCTTATTGGATTCTGCGTGAATACAGTTATGAGATTGATTATTCTGAGAAAAGAAATTTCTATCTCACTGGATCTGAAATTTCTTGGATTCTTTATTTTACTTGCGGTTGTTGTAAGTATGGTATATATTCACGGAGCAATCTGGAGCAATATTATCAGCTTTGTAATAGTGGGAGTAATTTGCCTGTTTGTATTTAAAGATATTCTGTTACAGATTCTTCAGTCAATCCAATTAAAGAAAAATAAAAAGGTATAATATTTATTAGTAGAATATAGAGTAAGGGGATATCCTGTATTGTGTTTCAATCTAGGTACACAATACAGGGTATAATTTTATAATCCTATTCGCTTCGTATAGATAATTAAAAGAAAGTGAACTTTGGGGTATTTGAAGGAGAATGCGAAATTACTCTTTTATCAGAAGTTTTAATATGATAGACTAAAAATATAAGAATATTCCAAGGGAGGAACTGATATGAAGCGTAATTTCAAAAAATGGATGCTGGTGGGGCTTTGTGCAATGATGAGTATGCAGACATCTGTTGCAGTTCTGGCAGAAGAGATGTCCTTATCGGAAGTACAGTCTAATGAGACAGTAATTGTACAGGGGGAGACGGCGCAATGGAAGAAAGATGAAACAGGATGGAAATACCAAAGGGCAGACGGTTCTTATGTTGCAAATCAATGGGATCAGATCAATGGAAATTGGTATCATTTTGATCAGAACGGATATATGGAAACTGGCTGGAAAAAATTGAATGGAAGCTGGTATTATTTGAAGTCCAGTGGGTCAATGGCAACTTACTGGGAGAAAGTGGGTTCAGACTGGTATTATTTTGACCCTAGTGGGGCAATGCAGGTAGGATGGGCAAAATCCGGAACAATTTGGTATTATCTGAAACCAGATGGAAGAATGACTGCGAATCAGTGGGAACAAGTTAGTGGAAACTGGTATCATTTTGATACAAATGGAGTAATGCAGACCGGTTGGTTAAAGATCGGAAATATTTGGTACTATTTGAAGCCGAGTGGAAATATGACTGCAAATCAATGGGAGCAAGTTAGTGGAAACTGGTATCATTTTGATGCAAATGGAATGATGCAGACAGGGTGGCTGCAGCTGGGAAATACATGGTATTATCTAAAATCTAATGGAGCTATGGCAGTAAACGAATGGGTAGAACGTGATAGATATTATGTAGATAGTAACGGAGTTTATATTCCGGGAAAGAAAAAGACTTATACGGACAATATTTACACCATCGATCTTGGAAATGGTCAGACAACCACAGTAAAAGGTCACATTGATGTACAGATGGAATCACAAATTTTTGATATGGTAAATCAGTACAGAAAGGAACAGGGTTTAGAAGAGCAAGCTATACTTTCACCTGGATCTGTAGCAATGCAGGCAGCTGTTGATACACGTGCTGTAGAGATTTCATATTCATTTTCACACATGAGACCGAATGGATTGACACCGTTTTCTTTTTCAGATGCACCCGAAATATGTGAGGAGAATATTGCAGCAGGCTATCCGAATGCACAGTCGGTCATGACAGGATGGAAAAACTCTCCTGGACATAATGCCAACATGCTTGAATATATCATTGACAGTGGATCAATTGGGGGTTTTGCGAAATATGTGGGAACGAATAGCTATACATATTATTATGTTCAACTGTTTGGTAGTGAATGGTTCTAGAGAGAAAAATCAGACAATATATCAGAAGCTGTCATTATTTGGCAGCTTCTTTCTTTAAGAGCTTTTTGAGAGAAGCATCTTTTTATTTTCTTATTAATTCTTATTAATTCCTTAATTTTTTATTGTAATTTAATATGGTTCATGTTTTAATAAAAACGATTGTTTGATTTTCAAGTGATATTATTACTTATGAAGATCAAAGAAATACTAAGGAGAATAATAATGGGATTTACAAGTGTGATATTTTTATTTCTGTTTGTTCCAGTGAGCATTATTTTGTATTATCTGATGATAATGTTGGAGAAAATTAGAATTTTAAAAAAGATGAGGATAAGAGACATTGTATTAGTGTTAATAAGTATTTTCTTTTATGGTTGGGCAGGTCTGGATGGAGTAAAGTTCATATCTGTTTATGTAGTTGGGGTATTTATAGCGGGAAAACTAATTGGATTGGTCAAAAAGAAAAAGTATATAAAATATGGAGTCCTTTTTACAGGAATTTTTGCACTGGTTGGATTGCTGTATTACTATAAATATATGGATTTTACGGTAGCAATATTGAATTCCTATATTTCAAAGAAAATAATCTGGAAAACCTCCTGGGTACCATTAGGAATTTCATTTGTAACATTTTCGGCAATTTCATATATTACAGATGTATACAGAGGAGATGCAAAATCGGGGAGTCTGCTGGATGTTGCATTATATTTGACATTTTTTCCAAAAGTTGTATCTGGACCAATTGTATTATGGAAAGATTTTGAAGGAAAGATAGAACATCGGAAAACAAGTGTAGATCTTTTCTTTAATGGTTTGAATAGAATTATGATTGGTTTTGGAAAAAAACTGATTCTAGCTGATTATTTTGGTACAGTAGTAGCCTCAATACAGGAGCAGGTCACATATGGAATTGATATACCAACAGCATGGGGGTGTGTACTACTCTATACTTTGCAGATTTATTATGATTTTTCAGGATATTCTGATATTGCAATTGGGTTGTCAAATATATTTGGTCTTGAACTAGATGAAAATTTCCGATTTCCATATACAGCAGTATCAATTACAGATTTTTGGAGAAAATGGCATATTTCGTTAGGAACCTGGTTTAAGGAATATATTTATATTCCATTAGGAGGAAATCGAAAAGGATGGATACGTACACTTGTCAATCTTGGTATCGTGTTTCTGATAACCGGTATCTGGCATGGAGCCGGAGGGAATTATATTTTTTGGGGAGCTTTACATGGAACAGTTCGAATTCTGGAAAAATGTATAGAAAAGAAGGAGTTGTATATAAAGATTCCAAAAGCAGTAAAATGGATTTTTACAATGCTGATTGTAAGTATAGGTTGGCAGGCTTTCAGGTTTAGCAATATTAAAGAATTATTTGACTATTATAAAATTCTGTTTGGAATTGTCAGATTTGATGCAAGCGATATATTTTACCAGTTTGTGTATTTTTTCGACAAGAAAGCAATTATTTTATGTATAGTAGGAATTTTAGGCGCAACAATATTTAGCGCGGATAGAATGAAAAGAGCAGTGAATTATTTACAGAAAAATAGTGTTGGATTAATAATTCAAGAGATTGTATTGCTTGGAGTGATGATTGTTTCGGTAATCTGTATAGTGAATTCTACATACAGTCCGTTTATTTATTTCAAATATTAGGAGTGAATTAATTGAAGAAAATTAAAATTGGTACAATAATTATTTTTGCATTATTGCTTTTTATTCCTCTTTATAAATTTAATTTTCAGGAAAATGCAGTATCAGAAATAGATAACCGAATGTTGACTAAGAATCCTTTTTGTGCTGACTCGGAGAAAGACAAGGATGATTCAGAGGAAAAAGATACTTCAGAAGATGAGGAAGAAAAAATTACAGAAATGCTCGAAAATTATGTTCAGGATAGAATTGGTTTTAGAGAGGATATGATCTATCTGTATACAGTAGCGAATGATCGGTTGTTTGACAAAATGGTTCATCCGACATATACATATGGGAAAGACGGATATGTATTTTTCAAGTTAACAAAAGAACCTGATTTTGGCGAATATCATATCGCATTTGTGGATGCAATAGAAAAGATTCAAAAATATTGTGAGAGCAGAAATGTCCCTTTCTTGTTTGTTTTTAATCCGGCGAAAGTAACTGTCCTTCAGGATGAACTACCTGATGGAATAAATTATAATAATGACTGGGTAAAAACATTTATGTCTGAGTTGGATGATCGTGGAATTAATTATGTTGATAATACCTCATTGCTCGAAGAAAAGACAGATGAGGGAGAGGTGGTGTTTAATAAAAAATATAATGCAGGTCATTGGAATGATCTGGGAGCATTTTATGGATGTAATAATATTCTGACAAAGATGCAGACATGGTATCCACAATTACATATAAATGAAAAGAGCGAGTATAATATAAAGGAGAAGTTAAATACAACTTTACAAGTATCAGAATTTCCAATTCATGAATATGAACCGATTTTTGAATTAAAATCAGAGGTTGAAGATATTACAAAAGATTATGAAGATGATCTATATGTTGATGATCAGTATAGGCATTTTCAATATGTGATTAATGAAGATAGAAAAGAGGAGGGAGCACCAAAAGCTTTAGTATTTCAGGGAAGCTATATGAATGGAATGGGATATAAATTTCTTGAAAATAGTTTTGGTGAGTATATTTCTGTACACGATTATCGAAATATAACTTATTTTGACTATTATTATAATATTTTTCAGCCGGACTGTGTTATTTTTGAACTGGCTGAATATACGTTGGAGCCAGTTTATTTTACTCAATACGATATGGAACATATAGAATTAAATCCAAATGAGCAAGATATAGAAGAACAGGCAGAGGTGATATCTGAATCATTGAATCAAGAGGATGTAGCAGTTGGCAGAAGGGGAAATCTATGTGACATAACAGTAACGGGAATTGATGAAAATGCAACATATGTATATATGAAGATGAAAGGTTGCACCTATGATATGAGGAAAAATGAAGATGCTTCTTATAGTGTAACGATTGATAGTAAGAATTATTGGAATGACGTTGAATTTATTACATATCAGGACGGAAAAATAACGAAATATTCGCTTGTTCAGTAGATTACAGGTAATTCTAGACTTGACAACAACATTGTCTTGTCCTTCCCATCATGTGTGCCTCCTAAATTAATTGATTCGGTTAGAGCATATCATCAATAAGATAGAAGAATTGCTCTACACCCCCTTTTTGAGTCACTTACCTAAAAAAGCAAGGCAATTTAAAAATTGTCTTGCTTTTTAAATATAAAGGTGCTATACTACCTGTAGTTCACGAAAAAGGAGAAATGAAAGTACATGAACAAACAAGAACTTGATTTACTGAACATCATGAAAAAAGAAGCATATGTAAATCAAAGACAGTTATCAGAAGCTTCTGGTTATTCACTTGGTAAAGTGAATACTTCATTAGCAGAACTTGTGAAAGCCGGTTATCTGAATGCAGATTATAGATTGACCGAACAGGCAAAAGAGTTATTTACAGAGAATAGACCAAATCAGGCAGTGATTCTTGCAGCTGGAGCGGGAATGCGAATGATACCGATTAATACAGAAGTGTCCAAGGGAATGCTTGAAGTAAGAGGTGAAACCTTAGTAGAACGACTGATTAAACAGTTGAAAGAAAAAGGAATCCATAAGATCACTATCGTTGTTGGATTTATGAAAGAACAGTATGAATACCTGATCGATGAGTATGGAGTAGAGCTGGTTTATAATAAGGAATATGCAGTAAAGAACAATCTGTTTTCGTTGGCAAAGGTAAAAGATAGATTGGAAAATGCGTATATTGTACCGTGTGATCTTTGGTGCAGAACAAATCCTTTCTCAGAGACTGAACTGTATTCCTGGTACATGATTGATGAGATGCCGGATGAGGATAGTACGATTCGTATGAATCGAAAGATGGAATTAAAAGCAGTTGGTGATTCGGAAGCTGGTAATCATATGGTAGGAATTGCTTACATCAATAAAGAAAGTGCAAGAACTTTAGAACAGAAAATTAGTGAAATGAAAGAACATCGCAGATATTACAATTCGTTTTGGGAAGATGCAGCAATGGAGAAAGGGAAAATGATTCTTTTTCCGAAAGAAGTGAAAAAGGGAGATGTTCTGGAGATTAATACATTGGAGCAGTTGAGAGATCTTGATGAGAATTCAGATCAGCTGAATTCAGAACTTCTTGATATTATTGCAGAGACGCTTTCTTGTGAACAGAAAGAAATCACAGAGATTGAACCCCTGAAAAAAGGAATGACTAACCGTTCGTTCCGCTTCCGTTGTGGTGAAAAGCGTTATATCATGAGAGTTCCGGGAGAAGGAACGGATAAGATGATTAATAGAAGCCAGGAGTATGATGTTTATCAGGTGATTGGTCCGAAAGGAATCTGTGATCCAGTTCGATATATGTCGAAAGAAAAAGGGTATAAGATTACAGAATTTTTAGAGGGTGCAAGAAATTGCGATGCTGAAAATGAAAACGATGTGAAAGCATGTATGAAGTACCTGAGAAATGTGCATGAGCAGAAGCTAAAAGTAGACCATTCTTTTGACTTGTTTGAGCAGATTGAAAAATATGAGCAGTACAGAAATGGAGAGAAATCCATTTACCGCGATTATGAGAAGACAAAGGAGAAAATGTATGAACTGAAATTCTTTGTTGATCAGCAGGAAAAAGAGTATACATTAACTCATATTGATGCAGTTCCGGATAACTTTCTCTTTGTGGATGACAGGATATATCTTATTGATTGGGAGTATTCAGGAATGCAGGACCCGCATGTGGATATTGCGATGTTTGCAATCTATGCTTTGTATGAGAAAGAACAGATTGATCAACTTATCGATGCCTATTTTACGGAAGGATGTCCAGAAATAATCAGGACAAAGATTTATTGTTATATTGCAATCTGTGGATTTTTGTGGAGCAACTGGTGCGAATATAAGAGAATCCTTGGAGTGGAGTTCGGTGAGTATTCTCTAAAACAGTACCGTTATGCAAAAGAATTTTACAGGCTTGCAAAGGAGAGAATGGAAAATGACTAGAAATGCTATTATCATGGCAGCCGGAATGTCCTCAAGATTTGCACCGTTGTCACTGGAGACGCCGAAGGCGCTTTTGAATGTGAAAGACGAAATTATGATTGAACGTCAGATCGGACAGCTGAGAGAAGCAGGAATTGATGAAATTGTTATCGTAGTCGGATATTTGAAAGAAAAGTTTGAATATCTGAAAGAAAAATATCATGTGATTCTTGTTGAAAATCCATATTACAAACAAATGAATAATTTTTCTACTTTGTATGTTGCGAGAGAATATTTGAAAAATACCTGGATCTGTTCGGCAGACAATTATTTCACAGAAAATGTATTTATGGAAGAAAGTGAAAATGCATTTTATGCTTCTGAATATGCAGATGGTGCTACAGAAGAGTGGTGTATCAAGACTGATAATACAGGGAAAATCACAGGGGTTCAGATTGGTGGCGAGAATGCATGGGTGATGAAAGGTCATGTATTCTTTAATGAAAAATTCAGTACACAGTTGCTGCCGTATCTTGAAGAAGCTTTTCAGAAAAAAGAACTGTGGGATGAATACTGGGAAAATCTTTATATGGTGCATATGGATGAAATGGAAATGTATATCAGAAAGTATGATGCCGGTATTATTGAAGAGTTTGACAGTATTGATGAATTAAGGGAATTTGATGTAAAGTACAAAGAATGTACGGGCAGCAAAGTACTTCGGGAAATTTCAGAGAAACTGAACTGTCCGGAAGGAAAAATGACGCAGATGAAACCAGTAAAATCCAATGGAGAAGTGATAGGATTTGAGTTTTTTTGTGATGGTAAGAAGTATGAGTATTCTTATACATCAGGATTAAAGACAAGGTAAGTCGGAAAGGAAAGCAAATGGAAACGAAACAGACAAAACAGACAAAACAGACAGAGAAAAAGAAGATTGACTGGCTTATTACATTATTGCCATTAGGGCTTATTGTGGTTTTATGTATTTTATTCTTCTTTAAGCCGGAGCAATCCAATCAGGTGCTTAGTCAGATTAGATATGTATTTGGTGATACATTTGGAACTTATTATCTTGTGATTGGATTAGGTGTATTCCTGTTATCTATTTATGTAGCAACATCAAAGTATGGAAATATTGTTTTAGGAGCTCAGACTGAAAAACCAAAATATTCTTTCTTTGCATGGGGCTCCATGATGTTTACAGCAGGACTTGCTGCAGATATTCTGTTTTATTCTTTCTCAGAGTGGGTCATGTATGCGACAGACCCACACATTGCAGAACTTGGAAGTATCCGTGAATGGGCAGGCGTTTTCCCGATTTTCCACTGGAGTCTGATTCCGTGGGGATTCTATCTTGTGCTTGCAGTTGCTTTTGGATTTATGCTTCATGTGCGTAACCGTGAAAGACAGAAATATTCTGAAGCCTGCAGACCGATTCTTGGAAAACATACAGATGGAATGCTGGGAAGAATCATTGACCTGCTTGCAGTATTTGCTCTGATTGCGGGAACAGCAACAACATTTAGTATTGCGACACCTTTGATGGCAAGTATTATTAATGAACTGTTTCATATCGAACTGAGCCGTACAGTTGTAACGATTATAATTATTTTGATTACATGTGTTATTTATACTTATTCTCTGTTACATGGATTTAAAGGAATTAGTTTTCTTGCGAAAGCCTGCGTATACCTGTTCTTCGGATTGCTTTTGTTTGTATTACTTTTTGGAGGAGAAACAAAATTCATTATTGAAAATGGTTTTGCATCTCTTGGAAAAGTGGTTCAAAATTTCTTTGAGCTTTCAACATTTACAGACCCGGAAAGAACAACATCATTCCCACAGAACTATACAATCTACTATTGGGCATACTGGATGGTATGGTGTGTGGCAGCTCCGTTCTTTATCGGAAACATTTCCAGAGGAAGAACAGTTCGTCAGACCATTCTTGGAGGATATGTATTTGGTGTTGGATCAACAATTGTAAGCTTCATTGTTCTTGGAAATTATTCTCTTGGAAAACAGATCAGTGGACAGATGGATTTTATCGCTGCTTATGAGAAGACGGGGGATCTGTATACAATGATCATTGGAGTAATACGTTCTCTGCCTTGTGCACCGTTTGTACTTGCTCTTGTGTTGATCACGATGATTGCATTTTATGCAACTTCATTTGATTCAATTGCACTGACAGCATCATGCTATAGTTATCACAGACTGGGAGAAGATGAGAATCCAAACAGACTGATTCAGTTGATGTGGTGTATCCTGCTGATTCTCCTTCCAATTGCACTTGTGTTTTCAGAAAGTTCAATGAGTAATCTTCAGTCGGTAAGTATTATTGCAGCTTTCCCAATTGGCGCAGTTATTGTGTTGATTGTGCTGAGTTTTATGAAGGATGCAAAGAAATTTATGGAAGAAAATGAAAAACAGAGGAAAAAGTAAGAGGATAAAAAGAGAGATATCAGTGCTTAATGCATTGTTATCTTTCTTTTTATAGTTTTGAAAGTTTTTAAAATGTATTCTTCCATGTAGACAACTCCACTCAAACAGTGTACAATAGGATAGTATATAAGTTTAAGACAACAAAAGAAGGGGTAATTATATGAAAGCAAAGAAATTGGCGGCAGTAGCATTATCACTGTGTCTTACAGTGCCAATGTTCAGCACAATTGTAAGTGCAGCTGATGGTTCTCTGATGTTCTCTGATCCACAGACAAAGGTTGGAGAGGAAGTAAGTGTAGATCTTGTTGTGAGATCTGGAAATTCAGCTGTTGGAGATGCAGATATTACAATGAGTTATGATACTTCTGCACTTCAGTTTGAAAGCGGAGAGGGTGTAACAGCAGACAGTGATGGTAAGCTTACATACTCAGGAAGCGGAGACGGAACAGCGACAGAACTTCGTACTACAATGACGTTTAAAGCATTGAAGATGGGAGATACAACGATCACAGTCGACAGCTCAAAGGCTTATCTGTATTCAGATGAGACACTGACATTAGACCAGGGATCTTCTGCAATTAAGATTGGACAGGCAGATGATGGTTCAACAGAGATTGAGGCAAATGGAAGTGAATCAACTGGCGCAGCTACTGATATTACGGTAAATGTGAATGGAACAGATTATAACTTCTCAGAAGAATTTGCAACATCTGCGATTCCGGTAGGATATAGTGAGACTACAAAGACATTCAATGGAGAAGAGCACAAGTTTGTTGCTAATGAGGCTGGTGTTACACTTGGATATTTGGTAGATGCTTCCGGAGAAGGAAAGTTTTTCCTCTACAATGAGGACGATTCTACATTTGTTCCATATACAGAATTGAAGATTTCTGATACAACATCTATTATTCTTTTGGCAGATAATGGAGGAGCAAAACTTCCGGATTCATACCAGGAAGGGGAACTTACAGTAGCAGATCAGACATATCCATATTGGGCAAATCCAGAGAATGATCGTTATGATCTTCTGTATGCAGTGAATACAAGAACAGGTGAAAAAGGGTTCTATCAGTATGATTCACAGGATGGAACTTATCAGAGTGTAGATGTTCAGACAACAGACAGTACAAAGAAGGAAGCAAAAGGGATTGTTGGAAAACTGGAGTCGCTTGTAAAAGAGCATCCAATTGTTCTTCTGGCTGGAGGAGCACTCATCGTAGTTGTATTACTTGTTCTTATGATTATGTTTGCAGTAAAACTTGTGCATAGAAATCAGGAACTTGATGATTTGTATGACGAGTATGATATTCCTTTTGAAGATGAAGATGAAGAAGATGACGAGCCGGTTGCTGCTAAGAAGTCAGACAGAAAGGCGTTTGGACGTAAAAAAGTAAAAGATGATGATTATGACGATGGTTATGATGATGATTTTAATGATGATTACGACGCCTTTGATGATGAGTATGCTGATTATGATTTTGATGATGATTACGATGATGATTATGACGATGATTATGATGCGCCGACAGGGAATACAAGAAATTTAGGAAAATCCGCTAAGAAATCAAAAAAAGGAAAAAAATCAGATGATTATGATGTAGATTTCATTGATCTGTAAGTTTAAGAGAAGGATGAAAGATACTGATTAGGTAGTTGAAAACATATAGACAGGATTAGAACTGTTCAAGAAGAAAGTTCTGATCCTGTTTTTCTATCGTTCTTTTCAATCTTTATTAATTGATTATACACAGATTTATCACAATGCGGAGTTACTATGTAAACATCAAAGAAAAAGAATAAACGAGAGAAGAGGTAATCTTTATGGAGAATCAATATAATTATTATAATTCAGATGGAATGAATGGAAACGGACAGAGCGAAACACCATTTCATGATGACAATGGTGGTCAGAAGCATCAAGCACCGCATGGTAAGAAGCCGCAAAAGAAAATTCCCAAAGCAGTGGCAGTGACAGGATTTGCACTATTGTTTGGAGTTGTTTCCAGTGGTACATTTCTGGCATCAAATGTTGTTGGAAGTAAAGTGCTGGGATTGACCGGTGTGACGAAGACTAATACTACGGCAACCAAATCTGTGAGCAGCAATGCTTCATTATCCAAATCTTCCAGTGTTGTAACTTCAGATGTTTCAAGTATTGTGGAAAATGTAATGCCATCAATCGTATCAATTACAAATATGAGTGTGCAGCAGGTTCAGGATTTCTTTGGTGGTGTGTCACAGCAACAGAGCGAAAGTGCTGGAACAGGAATCATTATTTCCCAGAATGATTCAGAACTTCTGGTTGTTACAAATAATCATGTAGTAGCAGGAAGCGATACATTAACAGTTACGTTTGATGATGGAACAAGTGTTGAGGCAAATATCAAAGGAACAAACTCAGAGTATGATATTGCTGTTGTGGCTGTTCCGCTTGACTCTATTTCAGATGATACGATGAAAAAAATTTCGGTAGCAACACTCGGAGATTCCACACAGCTAAAGGTTGGAGAACCTGCGATTGCAATCGGTAATGCACTTGGCTATGGACAGTCAGTAACAACTGGTGTAATCAGTGCTTTGAATCGTTCTGTTTCTGAAACAAACGAGCAGACTGGTGAGACAACAGAGAGTGATGCCAAACTGATTCAGACAGATGCAGCCATTAATCCTGGAAACAGTGGTGGAGCACTTGTAAATGCAAGTGGCGAAGTGATTGGAATCAACTCATCCAAGCTGGTTGGTGATTCTGTAGAAGGTGTCGGATATGCAATTCCAATCAGTGATGTATCCGATCTGATCCAGAATCTGATGAATCAGGCAACAAAGACAAAGGTTGCAGAAAAAGATCAGGGCGCAATTGGCATCAAAGGAATGAGCGTGCCGGCTGAATATTCCAAACAGCTGAATATGCCGGAAGGCGTTTATGTATCAGAAATTACAAAAGGCGGTGGAGTAGAGGCAGCCGGAATGACAAAAGGAAGTGTTATCACAGCAATTGACGGAACAACCGTATCAAGCATGGATGATCTTCAGGAACAGCTTCAATATTATGCCAAAGGAGATAAGGTGTCGCTGACAATTCAGATTCCACAGAGTAATGGAGAGTATGAAGAGAAAACAGTGGAAGTAACATTAGGTGCGAAATAAAACTACTTTTAAGTGAATGTATTATGTTTAGGGATTGTCACGTGGCAATCCCTTTTGTTGTTGTTCACAATTTTTCTTATCTTCCATACAATAACAAAAAAGATATAAGGATTTATTTTATGGCACCATATTGTTCTAATAGGAATACGAACTGTTATTGTCAGAATGGAAATTACAGGTCACAAACAAGGCAAGAAAATGAAAGACAGCTTCATTGCAATATTCCTGTTCCTCCACTTCCGGAGCAGAAGTCGAAAAATTACTGTTGCGATGAGTGTGTTGGTGATTACAGCAAAACGGATGTTTTGCAAGAGTTTCCGGTTGCGATGGCTTATGTCCCATGGCAGCAGTGGAGAAAACTTCACGATCTCGGTTATGGATTTCAGTGTGGAACTATTTTTCAAGAGCTTGAAAAACCATTTCGTGGAAAAGGAGGATGCTGTAAATGAGTTGCAATTGTCATGAAATGAATCGAAGAGAACTTTTTGAATATATAAATCAGATAAGTTTTGCAGTAGATGATGTTAAATTATTTTTAGATACGCACCCTGAAAATCAGAAAGCACTTGAATATTTTCAAAAATATAAAGAGAAACGTATTGAAGCACTCAAAGAATATGCAGAGGTATATGGACCTTTAACTGTAGATACAGTCAGCGAAAACAGTGACTGCTGGAATTGGATCAATGAACCATGGCCGTGGCAGGAAGGGGGATGCTGATTTATGTGGAATTATGAAAAAAGACTTCAATATCCTGTGAAGATAACCCAGACGAATCCGAAACTGGCGAAGATCATTATAAGTCAGTTCGGTGGGCCGGATGGCGAATTAGCTGCATCTATGCGTTATCTTTCACAGCGATATACGATGCCATATAAAGAGGTAACAGGAATACTGACTGATATTGGTACAGAAGAACTTGCCCATATGGAGATGATCTGTGCAATTATCTATCAGCTGACAAAGAATTTGTCACCGGAAGAAATTGAACGTTCCGGTTTTGCACCGTATTATGTTGATCATACACTGGCATTATGGCCACAGGCAGCCAGCGGAGCTCCGTGGACTGCAACGTATTTCCAATCGAAGGGAGATCCGATTACAGATCTTCATGAAGATCTTGCAGCAGAGCAAAAAGCACGGACTACGTATGATAATATCCTGCGGCTGATTAAAGATCCTGAAATCTGTGATCCGATCCGTTTTCTGAGAGAAAGAGAGATTGTGCATTATCAGAGATTTGGTGAAAGTCTAAGAATTGTACAGGAACATCTTGATAGTAAGAATTTCTATGCGATCAACCCAGAATTTGAATGAAGATGAAGTGTTTATTTTGTGAAAGGGATTGTCAGACGGCAATCCCTAATTTACATTTTATGTAAATACTGCTCAAAAATCCCCCTTTACTTTTCCCTATAAATCAGATATAATATACGCGTTGATGGGGAAACCATAACAATTAAATATACGATCAATGGGGATACTGTGATGTTATACTCACAGTATTTTTCTGTTTTTCTGATGAAAGGGACTTTTTTCCCTGAGTAAAAGAGGCTATAATAAAAGAAATTTATTGTCTGGTGTAAATATACGTTACTGTTCACTCCCGTGTCAATCACTCCGCTGATTGACACGGAGGATGCATGTTTTGACTTGAATGCATCTCGCCCCATCGCCAAAGGCGATTTAAAATGGCGAGATGCGTTGCTGGTCGCACAACGTGTGAACAGTAACAAATATACAGTTGACAGTAATTAAAAAGGAGAAGGCATATGTGTGGATTTGCAGGATTTGTCGGAGAAGTTGATGACAGAGAACAGGTACTTGTTAATATGATGAATACAATCGTACACAGGGGACCGGATAGTGCGGGAAAGTATGTGGATGAAGATGCAGCACTCGGATTTCGCCGTCTGAGTATCATAGATCTTTCTTCCGTTGGTGATCAGCCGTTGTACAATGAGGATCGCAGCATGGTTCTTGTATTTAATGGAGAGATTTATAATTACCAGGACCTGAGAGAAGAACTGAAAGCGGCAGGTCATGAGTTTGTATCGAATACAGATTCAGAGACACTGATTCATGGATACGAGGAGTGGGGCGAGAAGCTGGTAGACCGTCTTCGAGGAATGTATGCTTTTGCAATCTGGGATACAAAGAAGAAAAGATTGTTTGCAGCGAGAGATATTTTCGGAATCAAACCGCTATATTATGCGAATATGAATGGTACATTGATGTTTGCTTCTGAAATCAAAGCATTTATGGAGCATCCGAAGTTTGATAAGGTGTTCAATGAAGAGGCACTTGGAAACTATCTTTCTTTTCAGTTTGTTCCTACGAATGAGACATTTTTTAAAGGAGTGTTCTGTGTACAGCCAGGACATTACTTTGTATATGAAAATGGAAAAATGAACATTACACGTTATTTTGAACCTCATTTCACAGGAGACTGTAAGAAGCCTTTCAAAGAAGTGGTGGATGATGTAGAACGTGTGATGAAGGATTCCGTTGAGAAGCATAAAATTAGTGATGTAGAGGTTGCTTCTTACCTTTCCAGTGGTGTGGACTCCAGTTATCTGACTTATCTGGGACAGGTGGATCGTACTTTTACAGTCGGATTTGATGAAGGAAAGTACAGTGAGATTCAGGATGCAAAGGAATTTGCAGCAAGCATTAACATGAAGAATGACGCTAAGGTGATTTCACCGGAAGAATATTGGGATAAGCTTTCGGATATTCAGTATTATATGGATGAGCCGGTTGCAGATCCGGCTGCAATCGCACTTTATTTCCTCAGTGCAGAAGCGTCCAAGAAAGTTAAGGTAGTTCTTTCAGGAGAAGGTTCTGATGAATTGTTTGGAGGATATAACATATATTGTGAACCTTTGGAACATACTTCTTTTAATAAAATACCGATGCCGGTACGCCGTTTCCTGGGTGCGTTTGCAGAACGCTGTCTGCCACGTGGTATGAAGGGAAGAGGTTTCCTTATGCGTCACGGAAAGACACTGGAAGAGAGATATTTCGCAAATGCGACGAATATTTTTACAGAGCGTGAGGCAAATCGTATTTTGAAAAAAGGATGTAAGCCGGGAATCCAGAAAGTGACAAAACCATTGTATGCACGTGTGAAAGGAAAAGATCCTGTGACAAAGATGCAGTATGTGGATCTTCATTTATGGCTGGTGCATGATATTCTGATGAAGGGTGACAAGATGGGAATGGCGAATTCTCTTGAAGTCAGAGTTCCGTTCCTTGACAGAGAAGTACTTGAACTTGCCGAGACACTTCCGTTAAAATACAAAGTACGTGCGCCAAAGACGAAGGTTGCATTGCGTGCTGCGGCAGAGCGACATATCAGAAGTAAGACAGCGGAGAAGAAGAAACTGGGATTCCCAATTCCGATTCGTGTATGGTTGAAGGAAGAGAAGTATTATAATATTGTAAAAGAGATGTTTGAGTCTGATGCAGCGAAGAAGTTCTTTGATACGAAGCTCCTGCTTAAGATGCTTGATGATCATAAGAACGGAAAGAATACGAATGAGAAGACAGATAACAGTCGTAAGATCTGGACAGTTTATATCTTCCTCGTATGGTATGACAGATTCTTTGAGCATGGAAAACCGGTTCATCCGGCGATGAGTGTTCAATAATAAAACGTGTATTTATATCATTTGTTTTAAGAGTGCTGGATAAAACAAACAGAATTGATACAGATGTTTAGACAGGGAGTATGTATGAGAAACTATGAGAGTGATGCTTATAGGAAATATCGAAGCTCAATGGAGCAGAGACAGAAGGTTGTGAGAACGTCAGGTTCTCCGTATTCTCAGCAGACTGCGGTACAGGGGGAACGGCAAAGGGCAGAAATGTCTGCGAGTACAAAACGCAAAAGGACAAGAGAAAAAGAAAAACTTTATTATGATTATGATCTGCTTCTTGTAATTATTTTTCTGATGTGTTTTGGAGTTGTGATGCTTTACAGCAGTAGTGCTTACAGCGCACAGGTTGATTATAAGAATGATATGTTCTTTTTCACAAGACAGGCAATGATCGGGATTATCGGATTCATTGTAATGTTTATTGTTTCTAAGATTGACTATCATCTATATGGTGCTTATGCAAAAGAATTATTTTGGTTTTCAATGTTTTTGATGGCATTGGTGCAGACACCACTTGGTAAGACTGTAAATGGAGCAAGAAGGTGGATCAGGCTTCCTGGTGGCTTGTCATTGCAGCCGGCAGAGTTTACGAAGATTGCGGTGATTCTATTTATAGCATATGAAATCTGCCTCTTTGGGCAAAAGGCGAAAAAATGGGATGGAATTAAGATTCTGCTTGGTTATGGTCTTGTTGCAACACTGGGAGTTTTTCTATTGACGGATAATCTGAGTACAGCAATTATTGTGTTTGCAATTACATGTATTTTAATTTTTGTTGTACATCCGAAGACAAAACCATTTGTTGCTGGAGTAATTGCAGCAGGAATCGTGGGAATTATTGGGATTATTTTTTTGAAATATACGCTTGCGGAAAGTGATAACTTTCGTATGCGCCGAATCATTGCATGGCTGAATCCGGAGGCGAATGCTGATACAGACAGCTATCAGTTCTTGCAGGGGCTATATGCAATTGGTTCAGGTGGATTTTTTGGAAAGGGTCTTGGGAATAGTACGCAGAAATTACATGCAATACCAGAGGCTCAGAACGATATGATCCTTGCAGTTATCTGTGAAGAGCTGGGAGTGTTCGGCGCAATTATTATTTTGTGCTTGTTTGCTTTCATGCTGTATAGATTACTGTTTATCGCAAGAAATGCTCCGGACTTGTATGGTGCGTTGATCGCAACAGGTATTTTTGCACATATTGCACTGCAGGTTACTCTGAACATAGGAGTTGTAACAGGACTACTGCCGACAACCGGTGTTACCCTTCCGTTTATTAGTTATGGAGGTACAGCAATTGTGATATTGTTGGCTGAGATGGGAATTGCGCTTGGAATATCATCTAAGATACGGTTGAAATAAATTCTCCCTCTTTTCAACTTGACTGAAGTGTGTTATATTAATATGTAGTATTAAAAACCACATAAAGTAGGATGAAAAAATATGCGATAGAGCATGGGAGGATATAAGTTATGAGTTACAGAGTGATCGTAGATAGTTGCGGAGAGCTGACCCTACAGATGAAGGAGAGTGGAATTTTTAAGACGGCTTCTCTTAGCATGGAAGTGGATGGCTTTCACATTCCGGATGACGAGACATTTGATCAGGCTGATTTTTTAAGAAGAGTGGCTGCAAGTGAAGAATGTCCGAAGTCATCCTGTCCATCCCCTGAGCGTTATATGGAATTATACAAATGTGATGTTGACAGAGTCTATGCAGTTACTTTGTCAGGGGAATTGAGCGGATCTTATAACAGTGCACTTCTTGGAGAGAAACTTTATAAGGAAGAAGGCGGAGAAGAAAAGATCCATGTATTTAACTCTCGTTCAGCATCTGTCGGAGAGACGTTGATCGGACGAAAGATTCAGGAATGTGAAGAAGCCGGAATGGATTTTGAACAGGTAGTTGAAACGGTAGAAGCTTATATTGAAGAACAGCATACGTATTTTGTTCTTGAGAATCTTGATACACTTCGTAAGAATGGACGACTGACAGGATTGAAATCTCTGGTAGTCAGCGCATTGAATATCAAGCCTGTTATGGGTTCTACCCCAGAGGGAACAATCTGTCAGTTGGATAAGAGCAGAGGGATGAAGAAAGCTTTGGCGAAGATGGCAGAGCATGTCGCGAAGGACGCTGTAAAACCGGAGGAGAAGATTCTTGCAATTGCACATTGCAACTGTCCGGAACGTGCAGAGGCCGTCAGAAAATTGATTTTGGAGAAAGTAAAGGTGAAAGATTCCTTTATTGTAGATACAGCAGGAATTAGTAGTATGTATGCGAATGATGGTGGAATTATTGTTGTACTTTAAGATGTGCTGTGGTAAAATAATTGCTAAAGACCTAATAGGAAGGGAGCAGGCAAGAGATGAGTCAGGCGAAGGTGGATCGTTATAAGAAGGAAAAGGCGGACCGAAAAAAGACAATGCGTAAAGAGAAAATTATGCGCAATGTAAAAAGATGTGTAGCAGGAGTAATTGTACTTGCAATTGTTGGCTGGTTCGGATATTCAGCATATGATCTGCATTCTTCCAATCAGGAACGTGCAGTTGCAGAAGTGAATTATGACTCTGTTAAGGATTATCTAAGTACACTTTCAGCAGAATAAGGTTGTTATAATTACATATAGTGCAATAAAAAGAGGTTGTCGTATTAAGTGATACGTCTTCCGGTTATAGGATTTTTATATTTCGTTATCCTATAGGAAGGTGGCATATCATTGTTAAAGCGGCAACCTCTTTTTGTGTTTCTTGCAACCAAAACAGGAAGTGAACAGTAATATGAACTCTGAAAAGAAACGAAAAAGTTCATAAAAAGGACTTGAAAAAGGTGGAAGTGTGGTTTACAATGGAACTAAGTGGTGAGAAGTGGTAGAATGTGGTGCAATATGGAGAAGAAGTGGAAGCAAAGGGATTACGGTAGTGATACCTTTAGTGAACGCGAACATTTCCATAGATTCCAGAGAAAGGGTTTCGTATGTTATTAGGAGAGTTTAACCATAACATAGACGAAAAAGGCAGACTGATCATCCCGGCAAAGTTAAGGGAAGATCTTGGTGACAGCTTCGTGATCTGTAACGGATTAGAGGGCTGTCTATTTGTCTATTCCCAGGAAGAATGGAATAAATTCGTAGCCGAACTCGAAAGCTTACCACGAATGAACAAGGATGCCAGAATCTTTAAACGCTACTTTTTTGGAAGTGCATCTGAGGGCAGTTTCGACAAGCAGGGGAGAGTTCTTGTCCCACCGTCACTTAGAAAGAATGCACATCTGGAGAAGGAAGTAGTTCTGGTCGGAGTCCAGGATCGTGTTGAGATCTGGGACAAGGCACTCTGGGAAGAGAAAAACCAGATCAGTGAGGAAGATCTGGATGCGATTGCAGAACGTATGGAAGCGATCGGAATTCGCATCTGATGACAACAAAGACCGCCAAGTGAGGCAGTCAGAAGGAGGAGTCTATGGCATTCGAGCACGTTTCAGTGCTGTTGCATGAGACAGTAGACGGTTTGAACGTAAAACCGGATGGCATCTATGTAGATGCCACGTTGGGTGGAGGCGGACATGCATATGAAGTCTGTACAAAGCTTGGCGAGCAGGGGAGATTAATAGGTATAGACCAGGACGCTGATGCGATTAAAGCAGCAGGAAAACGCCTGGAAGGTTTCGGGGAGAAGGTCACAATAATCCGGAGCAATTATTGTGATATGAAACCGCGGCTTCATGAGATAGGAATTGACAAAGTAGATGGAATCACAGTAGATCTTGGAGTTTCTTCTTATCAGTTGGATACAGCTGAGAGGGGATTTTCATATCGGGTTGACGCACCTCTTGATATGCGTATGGATCAGCGTCAGAAGATGACAGCCAGAGATATTGTCAACGACTATAGTGAATCGGAACTTTATCGTGTGATTCGTGATTATGGCGAGGACAGATTTGCTAAAAATATCGCGAAGCATATTGTTGCAGAACGCACAAAAGGTCCGATTGAGACAACAGGACAATTGAATGAGATTATCAGTCATGCAATACCAATGAAGATTCAGAAGACGTCAGGACATCCGTCAAAACGTACATTTCAGGCTCTTCGAATTGAATTGAATCATGAGCTTGATGTTTTGCGGGATACATTAGATGATATGATCGATCTGTTGAATCCAGGAGGAAGACTTTGCATTATTACATTTCATTCGCTTGAAGACAGAATTGTGAAGAGTTCTTTCCGTAAGAATGAGAATCCGTGCATTTGTCCAAGTCATTTTCCGGTTTGTGTATGTGGAAATGTATCCAAAGGGAAAGTGATCACCAGGAAGCCAATCCTTCCGTCAGAAGAGGAGCTGACGGTAAACAGCAGATCAAAGAGTGCAAAGCTTAGAATCTTTGAACGTGCATAATTTGATATTACAGGGAGTATTTAGAGTATAAACGAAACGTTCCTCCGGGAAGGGGAGAGCCCGGCGGAACAAGAATCCAGAGAAAGGACAGGAAAGCGATGGCGAGAAACACAGGTCGCAGACAGCAGAATAGACCAGCAGCAGACTGGAACCACTTCTATGTGTACGGTAGTGCCGTGCGTCAGCCAGAAGCTTTACCGTCTGGAAATGGGACAGTTCGTAAGCCGAAGGAAAAAAGAACAAGCCGTCAGGTGATTAAAAACCGACATCGTGCGCAGCGAATCAGTCCGGCATATGCGACTTTTCTAATTGTGGCGGCAGTCTGTGCAGTTTTTATTTGTGTTATGTATTTACGCTTACAGGCAGATGTTTTGAATCGTGCAGATCAGATCACAGCGCTGCAGCAGGAACTGACGGATCTGAAGGAATCAAATGATACTGCACATCAGGAAGCAGAAGATTCTGTTAATCTTGAGACTGTTCGTGAAAAGGCAATGAACGAGATGGGAATGGTTTATGAGTCTCAGGGCAAAGTGATTCATTATCAAAGCCCGACAAGTGACTATGTAAAACAGTATGATAACATTCCGGAAGATGGCGTTTTGGCGCAATCCAAGGATGTGAAAAATAAGGAATAATGGAAGATGGCAGGAAGAAAAAGAAGGAAGAACAGATTTCAATTTCTGACTAAAAAATTCCCGGTAAGAATGCAGAGAAAGCTGGTACTGCTGTTTATAGCAGTTATACTGGCTTTTCTTGTTCTTGTAGGAAGAATTACATACATTAATGTTACGAAGGGAAGCAAGTATACAAAGCTTGTACTGAATCAGAAAATTTATGACAGTAAAACAATTCCATATAAACGTGGAGATATTCTGGATAGAAACGGTACAAAGATAGCGACAAGTGAAAGGGTTTATAATGTGATTCTTGATGTTGTTGTAATGACAGATAAAGAAGAATATATAGATCCTACGATTAAAGTATTGAATAAATGTTTCGGAATCAGTGAAAAGACAGTACGAGAGATTGTAGAAGAAAAACCTAATAGCAGATATGTTATATTGAAAAAAGGAATCGATTACGAGACGGCTCAGAAATATAATGAGATAAAGAATGATACTGAGAATTATCCAAATGTAAAGGGAATCTGGCTGGAGGATGATTATAACAGAACATATCCATATAATACGCTGGCAAGTGATGTGATAGGTTTTACTTATTCCGGAAATATAGGAGCAATTGGAATTGAGAGTGCTTATAATGATGTTATGACGGGGACAGATGGCAGAGAGTATGGTTATCTGGATGAAGATGATACAGTCGAACAGAATGTAAAAGCAGCAAAGAATGGGAATAATGTTGTTACAACAATTGATATTACCTTGCAGAGTATTGTGGAAAAATACATTCAACAGTTCAATGAAGAACATGCCGGAGAAGAAGGAAGTGGAGTGACCGGTAGCAAGAATACAGCGGTTATGATCATGAATCCGAATACCGGAGAGATTCTGGCTGAGGCCTCTTACCCTAATTTTGATTTGAACAAACCAAGAGATCTGTCCAGTATTTATTCCGAAGAAAAATGGAATGCGATAGATGAGAAGGATCAATTGAACATATTGAGTAGTATCTGGAGAAATTTCTGTGTCAGTGATGCATTTGAACCGGGGTCTACGATGAAACCATTCACTGTTGCAGCCGGATTGGAGACAGGAACTCTTACCGGAGATGAATCTTATTATTGTGGTGGTTATCTTCATGTGGGAGATAATGATATCGGATGTCATCTTCGTTCTGGACATGGAACAGAAAGCACAATGGATGCAATTGCCAATTCCTGCAACGTTGCATTGATGGAAATGGCTGAAAAAATCGGAATTGATAATTTTATCAGGTATCAGCATATTTTTGGCTTTGGAGAATATACGGGAATTGACCTTCCGGCAGAAGCATCAACAGCAAGTCTTCTGTATACAACTGATACGATGACACCGGTTGATCTTGCAACGAATGCTTTCGGACAAAACTTTAATGTGACAATGACTCAGCTGGCAGCAGGGTTCAGTTCTCTGATCAACGGTGGTTATTATTATGAACCGCATGTTGTAAAGCAGATTCAGGATGAGAATGGAAATGTGATTGAAACGAAGAATCCCGTATTGCTCCGTAAGACAGTTTCGACAGAAACATCTGAATTAGTAAAAACATATCTACAGGCGGTAATGCAGTATGGTACAGGTAAGAGAGCCCAGGTGGAAGGATATGATATCGGAGCGAAGACTGGTACGGCGCAGAAACTTCCACGTAAAGATGGGAAATATCTTCTTTCTTATATCGGATATGCTCCACAGGAGAATCCGGAAGTTGTTATCTATGTGGTAATTGATGAAGCAAATGTGGATGCACAGGATAATAGTTCATTGGTTCTTGAACTTGCGAAGAATATCATGTCAGAAGCATTTCCGTATCTTGGTATCACAACCATAGAAGAGACAGGGGAAAGTCAGACACAGCAGAGCGGTCAGAGCTTTGAAGATACAGAGTATTCTGATTATGATCAGGACTATACAGATGATTACAGTAATGAAGACGGCTCATATGTTGATGAAAATTATAAGCCGGATTTGGACAGCTGGGCAACATCATCCAATATAGATTAAGTGTTATAGCAGACAGGCAAACAGGAATAACTCCGAAAAAGACATAATACATTGTAGAAATGTCTTTCTCGGAGTTATTTTTTGTGAAAAATAAAACATATAACCGAAAAAAAGCAATGATTGTTTTTTCCTGTGCGGTTTTATTGATTTCAGCTCTTTTCGGCAGACTGGTTTATCTGATGATTTTTGATGCTGCACATTATCAGAAGCTGGCGAAAGATCTTCATGAGAGAGAAAGAAAAATCAAAGCGGCAAGAGGAGAGATTGTTGACAGAAATGGAGTTGTCCTGGCAACGAACAGGACGGTATGCACAATTTCCGTGATTCATAATCAGATAAAAGATCCGGAGCAGGTGATCGCAGCTCTTAGTCAGGAACTTGGGGAAGAGGAAGAAAACATCCGGAAAAAAGTAGAAAAAGTGTCTTCGATGGAAAAAATTAAAACGAATGTTGAAAAAGAAACGGGGGATAGAATCCGTAATCTGGATCTTGCAGGAGTAAAAGTAGATGAGGATTTTAAAAGATATTATCCTTATGATACATTTGCATCCAGAGTTCTTGGATTTACAGGTGGGGACAACCAGGGAATCATCGGACTTGAAGTAAAATATGAAGAGGTATTAAAAGGAACCGATGGAACCATTCTTACAGTGACGGATGCGAGAGGAGTCGAACTTGAGAAAGTAGCAGAAGACAGGATTGAACCTGTGGCTGGGAACACGCTTCAGATTAGTCTGGATCATAATATTCAGAAGTACTGTGAACAGGCAGCAAAAAAGGTTCAGGAGGAAAAACAGGCGGATAGTGTATCTGTATTGCTTATGAATCCGCAGGACGGAGAGATTTTTGCAATGGTAAATACACCGGAATTTAATCTGAATACCCCTTTTGAATTGATTGATGTGGATGAAAATACAGAACAGACGGATGAACAGGCTCAGGAGATGTTAAATCAGATGTGGCGAAATCCTTGTATTAATGACACATATGAGCCGGGATCAACGTTTAAAATCATTACAGCATCAGCATGTCTTGAAGAAGGTGTCGTTTCTTTGTCGGATACATTTTCCTGTCCGGGATACCGGATTGTAGAAGACAGAAAAATCCGGTGTCATAAGGTTGGTGGACATGGACAGGAAACGTTTATCCAGGGGATACAGAATTCCTGTAATCCGGTATTTATTGATATTGGTCTTCGGCTTGGAGCAGAGAAATTTTATGCTTATTTTAAACAGTTTGGATTACTTAGTCTGACGAATATTGATCTTCCGGGTGAAGCGGGAACAATTATGCATAACGTAGAAGATATTGGTCTTGTGGAATTGGCAACGATTTCATTTGGACAGTCGTTCCAGGTAACACCGGTTCAAATGGCAACAACAGTAAGTTCGCTGGTTAATGGGGGATACCGGGTGACACCGCATTTTGGAGTGGCAGTTCTTGAAAAAGACGGAACAGAGATACGAAAGCTGAAATACAAAAAGAAGAATGGGATTGTATCTGAAAAAACATCGGAGACGATGAGAATACTTCTGAAGAGTGTGGTAGAAGAAGGATCTGGTAAAAATGGATACATTGAAGGATATTCGATCGGAGGCAAGACTGCAACATCACAGACTCTTCCAAGAAGCGCAAACAAGTATATTTCATCATTTATAGGGTTTGCACCGGCGGAAGATCCGCAGGTTCTTGGAATTGTAGTGATCCGTAACCCACAGGGGATTTATTACGGAGGAACGATTGCAGCTCCGGTTTTGCGCAGCATCTATGACAATGTGCTTCCGTATCTCGGGATTGAAAAAAACTGACCAATGGAGTATACTGTAAAGTGCATTTTGAGAATCTGATGATGTAAGTGTCAAAAGTATAAATTGCGTTTGTGCTCGCACAAATAAGCAATTTATACTTATTGACACGCCGAACACCGAAAACGGAATAAAATGGTGTGAATACGCCATTTTATGGGAGTTTGAGGTGTTCGAGGATTGCGGGAATTGCATAGCAATGGAGCAATCCGGTTACATCAGTGAGTGGAAAAATTTACTTTTGACACTCGCATCATATGATAGAAAACAGTAAAAAAGGAAGGATGAAAATAATGGATATTAAAGAAAAGATTCATGCAACAACAGAAGAATTGTTAAGCAATATGGAAAGACTTGTAGCGATAGATTCACAGCTTGGAACACCGGCAGAAGGAATGCCATTTGGAGAGGGACCGGCAAAGGTTCTTCACGAAGCACTGCAGATTGCAGATGAACTCGGATTCAAGACAGTGAACCTGGATAACTACTGTGGATATGCAGAGATGGGAGAAGGCGAAGAGATCGTTGGTATCGCAGGACATCTGGATATTGTACCGGCGGGCGGTGACTGGACATATGATCCATTCAAGCTGACAAGAGAAGGAGATTACGTTTACGGACGTGGAACAACAGATGATAAAGGACCTGTTATGGAAGCGCTTTATGCAATGAAGCTTCTTCGTGATTCAGGTGTGAAGCTCAACAAGAGAGTTCGTCTGATCATGGGATGTAATGAGGAAAATGGTTCCAGATGTATGGAGCATTATAATGAAGTGGCAGAAGAGTTATCTTGTGGATTTACACCGGATGCAAATTACCCATGTATTCACGGAGAGAAAGGTATGCTTGGCATGCTGGCAACTTCTAAGAATACAAAGATTATTTCTATCAATGGTGGATTTGTATTCAATGCCGTATGTGATGCATGTACAGCAGAGATTCCGGCAGAAGAAGGACTGAAAGACAGACTGGAAGCTGCTTTCGCAGAGACAAAACTTCAGGAATACAAAGTAACAGAGGAAGATGGAAAGATCACTATTTATGCAAAGGGAGTATCTGCACATGCAAGTACACCGGCATTTGGAGTTAATGCTGCAGGTGTTATCTTTGACTGTCTTGCAAAAGCCGGATTTGAAGATGATTTCGTAGAATTCTATAACTCACACATTGGTACAGCATGTGACGGATCAGGAATCGGACTGAAATGCGCAGATGAGTTTGGAGAGCTTACATTCTGTAACGGAATCGTTAAGAAAGAAGACGGTGTGATCTCCGCTACAATCGATATCAGATTCCCGGTAACATATTCTGTAGAAGATATGCTCAAGATGTGCGAAGGAAAGCTCGAAGACGAGAACGGACGCATTGAGATCCACACAACTACAAAACCATTGTTCTTCCCGAAAGAGTCTCCACTTGTAGAGGCACTGTACAAAGCTTATACAGATGTAACAGGAGATACAGAGAACAAACCGTTAGTAATCGGTGGTGGAACATATGCGAAGTCCTTAAAAAATATCATCGCATTCGGACCGGAGAAACCGGGCGTAGATTACCGCATCCACGGTGCAGACGAGTACACACTCGTATCTGAAGTTGAAGAAGCAGTACAGATTTACATGGAAGCAATCAAGAACTTGCTTGCAATTTAATAGATGTTACTAAGTATTGCTTTGATCTTGCTTGTAGGAATGTCTATGGGCTGGATCTGTAAGAAAATCAAACTGCCAAGCTTGCTTGGAATGATGATCACGGGGATGATACTCGGCCCATATGTACTGAATCTGTTGGATGACAGTATTCTTGGAATCTCAGCCGAGCTTCGAAAGATCGCGCTGATTATCATCCTTACAAGAGCCGGTCTTGGTCTGGATCTTTCAGGACTTAAAAAGATCGGAAGACCGGCTGTGATGATGTGTTTTGTTCCGGCAACGTTTGAGATTGTTGGAATTGTACTGCTGGCTCCGAAGCTGATGGGATTATCTATACTTGAAGCTGCAATCATGGGAGCTGTGCTTGCAGCAGTTTCACCGGCTGTTGTAGTACCGAGAATGGTGAAGCTGATGGAGGAAGGCTATGGCGTGAAACAGGGGATTCCGCAGCTGATTCTTGCGGGCGCATCTGTGGATGACGTCTATGTCATCGTGCTGTTTTCAACATTTACAGGAATGATGCAGGGACAAAGTACATCTATACTCAGTTTTATCAATATTCCGGTTTCTATTTTCCTTGGAATTGGGATTGGATTATTAATAGGGACATGTCTTGCGTATTATTTTAAGAAGGTGCATATAAGAGATACCTCGAAAGTGTTGATCATTTTGAGTATTTCTCTGTTGCTTGTTGTTATGGAAGACAGTTTGAATACGGCGATCACATTTTCAGCATTGATCGCGATCATGTTCATTGGGATCGGTTTGCAGAAGAAGAGAGAAGTTGTTGCGAAGAGGATTTCTGTGAAATATGGAAAGCTGTGGGTGGCAGCAGAAGTATTTCTGTTTGTGCTTGTAGGAGCAACAGTGAATGTCGGATATCTTGGAAAAATCGGTGTGAAAGCGTTAGTTGTTATCGTAGGTGCACTGGTGTTTCGTATGCTTGGTGTATCCGTCTGCCTTCTTGGAACAAGTCTCAAGAAGACAGAACGATTATTTGCCATGATGGCTTATACACCGAAAGCAACAGTTCAGGCCGCAATCGGTGGAATTCCTCTTGCGATGGGATTTGCATGCGGAGATACCGTTCTTACCGTGGCTGTTTTAGCGATTGTGCTGACAGCTCCGCTGGGCGCATTTGCTATCGATTTCTCGTATAAGAAATTATTGAAAAAATCAAAATAAAAAATGTTATTAAAACAGTTCATGTAGAAAAAACGACCATTTATGAAAGCAGACCTTAACGGTCTGCTTTTTGTGTTATGATAAGTTCAGTAAAAAAGACACTTGTGACATGGAAAATGCAAGAAAACTGATCACAGGTACTGCGAAGGGTAACAAAGTAACATAGTATAAAATAAAAGGTGGGTTTCAAAATGAGTCTGAAATATGAAAAGTTGATCAGAAAAATGACACTGGCAGAGAAAGCAGTTATGATGTCAGGAAAGAACACATGGGAGACCGTTGATTTTGAAAAATATGGAATTCCGTCGATGGTAATGTCTGACGGACCGCATGGGCTGAGAAGACAGGTAGGAGCGGGAGATCATTTGGGATTGAATGCCAGTCTTCCGGCAACTTGTTTTCCGACAGCGGCAGGAGTGGCAAACAGCTGGGACGAAGCACTTGGAGAGGAAATCGGGGAAGCACTTGCGGAAGAGGCAGTGACAATGGGAGTCAATGTGATCCTCGGACCTGGACTTAATATCAAGAGAAGTCCGCTGTGTGGAAGAAACTTCGAGTATTTTTCAGAGGATCCATATCATGCAGGAAAAATGGCGGCAGCATATGTCCGTGGAATCCAAAGTAAGGGAATTGCAGCCTGCCCGAAGCATTTTGCAGCAAACAGTCAGGAGCTGCGCCGTATGGCGAACGATTCTGTCGTAGACGAAAGAACGTTCCGTGAGATTTATACAACCGGATTCGAAATTGCAATCAAGGAAGGCAAGTCAAAGTCCATCATGTCTTCTTATAATGAAGTAAATGGAGTCTATGCAAATGAAAACAGCCACATGCTACAGGGAATTCTTGTAGATGAGTGGGGATTTGACGGATTTGTCGTGTCTGACTGGGGCGGAAGTAACGACCATGCACTTGGCGTGAAGAACGGAAGCCATCTTGAGATGCCAGGAACAGGAAAATCAGGAATGTATGATATCATTCATGCGGTTGAGAATGGTGATCTTGAAGAAGCGGTATTGGATCAGAGACTGGATGAGCTTTTAAATGTAATCTTCTCAACACATCAGGCAACAGAAGACGCAAAGGGAAAAACATTTGATGTGGAAGCGCATCATAACCTGGCAAGAAAAGCGGCAGAGGAAAGTATTGTCCTCCTGAAAAATGAGGATCAGATTCTTCCGTTGAAACCGGGAACGAAAGTTGCAGTGATCGGTGATTTCGCGAAAGTCCCAAGATATCAGGGAGCCGGGTCATCGCTTGTAAATTCTGCAAAACAGCCGGAAGCAATCCTTGATGTGATTGGATCAACAGATCTGGATGTTGTTGCATATGAGCAGGGATATATTCGCAACAGAAAACCGAATCAAAAGTTGACAAAGGCAGCAGTAGAACTTGCAAAGAAGGCGGATATCGTACTTTTCTTCGGAGGACTTGATGAAATCAGCGAATCCGAAGGACTTGACCGTACACATATGTCCATGCCGGCCGCACAGGAGACATTACTTAATGAACTTACAACAGTAAATAAGAATATAATCGTAGTTCTTTCAGCCGGATCAGCGATCGAGATGCCATGGTATCCATATGTAAAAGGAATCGTACATGGTTATCTTGGCGGACAGGCAGGCGCGTCAGCAATGATGAATGTTCTGACCGGAAAAGTAAATCCGTCAGGTAAGCTGAATGAGACTTACCCGCTCCATTACGAGGATACACCGGCATACGCATATTACCCAAGCAAAGAAAGAAGCAGTGAGTACAGAGAATCACTTTACGTTGGATACCGTTATTACACAACAGTCGGAAAAACAATGCGTTTCCCATTTGGTTATGGATTGAGCTATACAACCTTTGAATATAAAGATTTGAAAATAGATACAGAAGGTGTGACATTTACAATTAAGAATACAGGCAATGTGTCAGGAACTGAGATCGCACAGCTGTATGTTGGAAAATCTTCTGAGACTGTCTTTCGACCGATTCGCGAGTTGAAAGGTTTCGTAAGAGTAGAGCTTCAGCCGGGAGAAGAAAAGGAAGTAAGAATCGGATTTGATGATAAGACATTCCGTTTTTATGATACAAGAACAGATAGCTGGGAGATTGAAAGCGGTACTTATCAGATCATGATCGGTGAAAATGCGCAGCAGATGGTTCTGGAAGGTGCTTTAGACGTAAAAGGTACTGTTGAAAACGGTGGCTACAAGAAAGAAGAACTGCCGGAATATTTCAGCGGCAAGATTAAAGACATTTCAGACGAAAAATTCCGTATTCTGTATGGAAGAGAGATTCCGGATGGAAGCTGGAGCGGTGAGATCCGAATGAACGATGCAGTCTGCCAGTTGTATTACGGAAAAGGAATTCTTGGAAAACTGCTCTGTGCTGCACTGAAACTGCTTTTGAAGATCAGTGACTGGAAGGGAAAACCGAACCTGAACGTCTTATTCAACTACAATATGCCAATCCGCGGGTATGCAAAAATGACAGGCGGTGTTGTGACGATGAAAATGGCAGAAGCATTGACTGAGATGGCGAATGGACATCGAATCAAAGGAACAGCTCATCTGATTAAAGCTGCAATCAACAGAGAATAAAATGTAGATTATGCAGAGGCGTAATATATTAAATGAAAGACAGGATTGGACAGATAGAAACAGGACAATCCTGTTTTCATGTTATATATGACTTGTGACAGAATGAAAATTCCTTTATTATAAGAGGGAAAATCATAGAATATAAGTCTACAGAAAACACATACAAGGGGGTACCCTAATGATCAAAATTGCGATTGTAGAAGACGAAGCAATGTATGCAAAACAGTTGGAAGAATTTCTACATCAATATGAGGCGGAAAACCATGAAGCATTCGATATCACAATCTATTCAGACGGAGATCAGATTGTAAATAAATACAAGTCCCAATTTGATATTATCCTTATGGATGTTGAGATGAAATTCATGGATGGAATGTCTGCTGCGGAAGAGATTCGCAAGATGGACAGTGAAGTTGTAATCATCTTTATTACAAACATGGCGCAGTATGCGATCAGAGGTTACGCGGTAGATGCGCTGGATTATGTATTAAAACCGGTATCTTATTTCGCATTTTCACAGAGACTGAACCGTGCGATCGAACGTATGAAAAAGCGAGAGGCAAAGGTTATTATGGTAAATATAAAAGGCGGTATGGTGCGTATTAATATCGCAAATATTTACTATATTGAAAGCCAGGGACATACACTGATTCTTCATACGATCCTTGGGGATTATGAAACGACAGGGAAAATGAAAGAGATGGATGAAAAGCTTTCAGGGATGAATTTCTGCAGAGGAAATAAAGGATATCTGATCAATCTGCAGCATGTAGACCGGATTCAGGACAACTGTGCGGTAGTAAAAGGCGAAGAGCTGGTGTTGAGCCGTGCACGTAAAAAGGAATTTATGGAAGCTTTGACAAGATATTGGGGAGAGGTGATAAAATGATCGATCACTTGATACCGGATATCCCAAGACTTTACTCGGCAATTGCAGAGTGGCTTGCATGCATGATATTTATCCTGCCATTTAAAAAGAGATTTTCAAAAATAAAGACAGGTGTGATTATGGCGGTGATGTTTGTTGTACAGAGCGGATTCATGGTCGTGACGGAAGATGTCAGCTTGTTTTTCTGGATTCCCTGCATGATGGTAGCTGTATTCCTTATGCTGTTTTTCATTTATGCATCCTGCGCAATCGAAATAACAGACGCAGTATATTTCGTGTTGATTGCATTTGTTGTGGCAGAATTCATGGCGTCGATGGAATGGCAGGTTGCTTGTTACTTTAGGATAGCGCAATCAGGAGTATGGTGGAGAGAATGGTTAGCCCTTATCCTCGGATATGGAATAATCAGCGTGATCTTGTTCAAGATCTTGCATGTACATTTCCCGGAAGATGGCCAGATAGAGATAGGTTGGAAAGAATGTCTGTCAGCATTTTTGATTGCAATATCTGTTTTCGCTGTCAGTAATATTAGCTATCTTACAATCAATACTCCATTTTCCGGAAGGTATTCATTTGAGATAGCAAATATCCGTACGATCGTGGATTTGGCCGGAATTGCGATTCTGTACGCACATCTCATGCAATGCTGTGAGCTGCGGGCAAGAAAAGAGCTTGAGGCAGTTCAGAATGTACTTCAGAATCAATATGCACAGTATGTGCAGTCAAAAGAAAGTATTGAACTGATCAATTACAAATATCATGATCTGAAACATCAGATTGCGGTGTTGAGAAGTGAGGAAGATCCTCAGAAGAGAGAAGCCTTTCTGGATGAGATGGAGGCGGAGATCCGTCAGTATGAAGCACAGAATAAAACCGGAAATAAGGTACTTGATACTGTGCTGACGAGCAAAAGTCTGTATTGTAATAAGAATGGGATTACATTTACCTGCGTGGCAGACGGAACACTGTTAGACTTTATGGATGTTATGGATATCTGCAGTATCTTTGGAAACGCACTTGATAATGCGATCGAATGTGAGATGAAGATACAAGACAAGGAAAAGAGACTGATCCATGTGACAGTGTCCAGACAGAAGGCATTTTTGATTCTTAAGTTCGAGAATTACTGTGAAGAAAAACTGCAGTACAAGGATGGAAATATTGCGACGACAAAGAAAGACAAAAAGTATCATGGATACGGAATGAAGAGTATTCGTTATACAGTGAATAAATACGGTGGGGCAGTCACGATCGATACAAAAGAGAACTGGTTTGACTTGAAAATTTTGATTCCGATTAAAGAAGAACAAGGAGATTAAGTTTACAGTTTATGCAGAAAAAGTGCAGGTTATGTAAGTATAATAGATAGGCATGTAATCCATGTTAGGATATAGATACGAAGTCCAAGGGAGGACAAGAGAATCTAGAATCTTAGAAGAATGGAGAATGTAGAATGAATAAGCTAAACAACATATGGAATCGTTTTGCAGAGAAACATCCGAGTGCTTCAAAATGGATAAGAGAAGGCGGATTGTTCGTAATCGTAAGTAATCTGATCACTGTACTTAAATATGTAATGTTGCTGTTTTTGCCACTGGCATTCGCAGGACTTCCGAATATTGATTTCGGTTTCCCGGGAATCGACATTACATTATTCGGTGAGACATTTAAGTGGAATATTATCGGATATGATGCGGCACATGGCGGTCTTCCGTATTTCTGTGCATACATGATCGCAATGCTCGTTGGTGAGTGTATCAACTTCCCAATCCAGAGAAGCTTTGTGTTCCGCAGCAAAGGAAAGATCTGGTATCAGGCGTTCTGGTATCTGATCGCATTCTGTATTGTTACATGTATTGTAAACTCAATCAATTGTATCTGGGTTGCAGTTGCCGGAATGTTTGTACCGGGATGGCTTTACAATATCGGAACAACCGTGCTGAACGGAGGAGTGTCGATGGTGGTATTCTTCTTCGTGAATAAGATTATTTTCCCGGAGGGAGAAGCAAAGTAGAATAGAGAAAAGAAGAACAGGGCAGTGCGCGTTAGCGTGCTGTTCTGTTCTTTTAACATGAAAATCATTTTCAAATTCACCTTGACAATAAAATTTTTTGCGTTAAAATAAAAAAATGATTTTTGATAGATTCGAGATGGAAGTAAAGTAATGTTGGAATTTGTAAAACAGAGCAAGAAAAGAAAGTTATATTGTATCCTTGGCATATTGTATCTGCTGTGTATTATCTTTGTTGCAAATGATGCATGGTTGTATAGCACACCCATTGCAAAACTGACAAAGGTCGAAACCAGTGTCTCAGGAGAAGAGACAGGAACCAGAGGAACGAAGGAGAAAAAATATAAGCAGAACATCCAGGGAGTAATCCTAAATGGAGAAAACAAGGGAAAGACAATAAGTTTTACGAATGAGTACACGTATACCGGAATGATGAAACAGCCATATCATAAGGGGGATAAGGTACTGCTCAATGGAACAAGCAAGAGAATGGGTTCTGGAATTCGTGGACTGAAACGAGATACAGAGCTTATGATACTTGTAGGATTCTTAATGTTTGTATTAATTACCATTGCAGGAAGACAGGGTGCGCTTACGATAGTGACCGTTATTTTCAATGTTGTTGTTTTTGCAATTGGTTTTTGGAAAGCGGGAGATACATCAAATGTGCTGGAAATGTGTAGCAGGCTGGTGATTCTTTTTGCGGTTATTACATTGGTTGGATTGAATGGGATTCATAAAAAGACATGGGCAGCACTTTTTACAACATTGATTGTTCTTGTAATGATCATGGGAATCTTTGATGTTGTAATCCATCATGCAGAAGATCTTGATTATTCGACCATGGAGTATCTTGGAAGTATTGAAAATCCGGATGAAATTTTCCATGCAGAAATCCTGATCTCAGGACTGGGAGCAATCATGGATGTGGCGGTCGCCATCGCTGCATCCTTAAGTGAAATCGTTGAAAAGAAGCCGAAAGTGACATTTTTGGAATTATTTAAATCAGGAAGAGAAATTGGATATGACATTATGGGAACGATGATAAATGTGCTGTTGTTTGTCTTTAGCTGTGGACTGATCCCAATGTGTCTGATTCGAATGAATAATGATGTGAGTTTAATTACTATTATAAAATTGCACATTCCATGTGAATTGTGCAGATTCCTGGTGGAAAGTATAGGAATTGTTCTGGCAATACCGATTTCTATTTTGGTTACTTCTGTGATGATAAAGGTTCCAGGAATGTTTCATAGACAGAAGAAAGCAAGAAAGGTGCAGGGAGAAGGAAGATGCTGATAACACTTGGATTGATTTTACTGATTTTAATTATGGTCGTCGGTGGAGACAGAGGTGTCGTTTCGCTTATTGCTTTGTGTGGAAATCTGTTGATCTTAAGTCTTGCAATCTGGCTTATGGCATCAGGAGTTCCTGTTCTTCTCGTTACGGTTTGTGTCGGCGTTGTCATTTCCTGTATTACGTTGTTCTATCAAAATGGTAGAAATGGAAAGACATGGAGTGCATTTCTGGCAACTATGATCACAATGCTGTTGCTGTTTTTCTTCATATATATTGTTGTATGGAGAAGTGAGGCGGGAGGTCTTAACGAGATACAACAGGTTGGAGAAGATGTATTTTATTATAATGTGAACCTGAATATCAGTATGAGAAATGTTGCTGTCTCTGTTATACTTCTCAGTACTCTTGGAGCTGTTCTTGATATGGCACTGACAGTTACCACATCTGTTTATGAAGTGAAAAGCCATAAAGAAGATATGACTTTTAAAGAACTGATTCACAGCGGAATGCAGATAGGAAAAGAAGTGACCGGAACAACGGTGAATACACTTCTGTTTGCATATTTAGGAGAATCACTTCTGCTTTTTTCCTATCTGCGGATGCAGGGATATTCGTTTGAACTACTGTTGAATTCTAAAATCATGTTTGAAAATTGTGCCTCAATGATCTTCGGAGCAATCGCCTGCGTGGTTGTAATGCCGGTGGCAGCAGTTGCAGGGGGCTATTTTTTTCGATTTAAATAAACATAAAATCCAACGTTCAACATAATTCCAACTGCTGTAGAAACCGGTGCAGCAAGGCCGATAAGTCTTGATATGTTCGCAAATTAATAAAAGACAAGAAAACGTACAAGATAACACGTAAGTTATGGTAAAACAAATAAAAATTAGATATAATATAGTAAGAAAACATATAAGATAACAAGTAAGTTACAAGAAATTAAATAAAAATATGCGAGGGGGTGACAGCACAGATGGGAAGTTATCTGAATCCGGGAAACAGCGGTTTTTCGAATATGAGAAATGACGTTTATGTCGATAAAACAGAAATGATAAGTCTGATTAATCAAACAATCAATACGCCACGGAATCTGACATGTATCAGCAGACCACGGCGTTTTGGGAAATCTTTTGCTGCCAAAATGTTGTGTGCATATTATGATAAGACTTGTGATTCCAAGGAATTGTTTGATGATCTTAAAATTGCAAAAGATGATGAATATTTAAAATATCTGAATCAGTATGATGTGATCTATCTGGATATGGCGAGTGTTCTTGGTGTGACATCACCGGAAGATGCAGTCTCCTATGTGAAACGAAATATAATAGAAGAAGTTTTAGATATTTATCCGGAAGTGAAAGAAGCAGAAGCACTGTTTGATACATTAGCGAATTTGGTGACTTATACAGGAAATAAAATCATTATGATTATCGATGAGTGGGATGCACCGATTCGTGAGAATGGTGGAAAAGCAGGAATCCAGAGAGAGTATCTATTATTTTTACGGTCATTATTTAAAAATAGTGGAACAACGGATAAGATTTTCGCAGCAGTTTATATGACAGGAATCCTGCCGATTAAAAAAGATGGTTCACAGTCTGCAATTTCTGATTTCGAAGAATTTACAATGGTAAAACCAAGAAAGTTTGCGCCATATGTAGGTTTTACAGAACAGGAAGTAAAGGATTTGTGCAGCGAATATCAAATAGATTTTTCGAAGATGAAGTTATGGTATGATGGATATTCATTTCCAAATGCAAATTCAATTTATAATCCGAACTCTGTAATGAAAGCACTTAGAAATGATGATTTCGATTCCTACTGGACGCAGACATCGGCAGCAGAGAGTTTGATGGAATATATTAGTCTTGATTATGACGGACTTTCCAAGACAATCGCTGAACTGATCGGTGGTATTGAAGTAGAAGTTGATACAAGCGGATTTTCGAATGATCTTGTAACATTCAGAGAGAAAGATGATGTACTGACATTGTTGATTCATCTGGGATATCTGGCTTATGACAAAGAAACGGAAAAAGTGCATATTCCAAATGAAGAAATCAAGCGGGAATTTTCAAGGACGATCAGGGGAGTCAGACGGAACGAGACAATTCAGCGTGTGCGTGAAAGCGACCAGATCATTTCGGATACAGTACATATGAATGCGGATGCAGTAGCAGCACAGATTGAGAAGATCCATACAGAGGAGACAACGGCTCTTTTCTACAATAATGAACAGGCATTACGAAGCGTGATTAAGCTTGCATATTTTAGTTATCGCGATTATTATCTGAAATTCGAAGAACTTCCGTCAGGAAATGGCTATGCAGATATTGTATATTTTCCAAAGAAAACATCGAATCTTCCGGCGTTAGTAGTTGAAATGAAGTGGGATAAATCAGCAGAAGGAGCAATTGCACAGATTAAGAAACGGAACTACCCGGCGGCAATCAAAGAGTTTGGAGGTGAGATTCTGCTGGTCGGAATTAATTATGATAAAGATGCTCCAGCAGGCGAACGGAAGCATACGTGTGTGATAGAAAAATATCAAATGTGATACAGCAGAATGGAATGGAAAAGAGAAAAAAGAATTCTACTCATCAGCGATTTCGGTATACACGATGGTATCAATTGTAGGATTTATGATTTTATCTGCAGTAGTTTGGCGGTGATATGTCAGATGAAAACGAAGGGTTCGGCAAGATGCCGAACCCTTTCACTGTATGTTAATTCTCTTTATTATCCACCAACAGCATATTAAGTTGTTCTAACCGTTTAAGATCCTTCTTTGTAAAAAGCAACTGATGGCGGAAGTTCTCTGTGTGTTCCTGTGGTATTAAAGTGACTACGCATTTAAATGCACAAGGCATAAGGTCTGCACTGGAGATACCGCACAAGAGTCCCATTGTGAAATCTCGAAGTTCCAGAGGGTTGAAGATGTACAGAAGGTCTTCTTCCAGTGGGTCATATTGATTTACGAAAGAAAAGTGGAGGTTCTTATGTGAAAAATGACATTGATTTGAATAAAGCGACAAATCAGATTGAGATTTTTGACACAGGTGTGGCAATTCTTGCCGGAAAGAAGACGTTACATTTTACGTTTCAACATTTCCGGATTTGCAGCATACTCCAGAGCTGTTTCCGCAGTGATTCGGTTTTCCTTGTATAGAGTCAATAGACCAGAATCCATAGAAACAAAAAACCACCCGCTATTGGTCCTAATTATGATATACTAGACGTAATGAGTTGGTAGTGAGAGTGGAGCAAGCTGGTCTGCTTTCCATCAGCGATACGATTATATTAAAACAAAGGAGGACTTACTCGATGAGAGAAGTAAAAGCAGTAAAGATTAATGCAGCAGATTTTGCACCGTACGGAACATTTTGCAGTATGACAGAACCAGAGGGATATCCACTGGAGGGAGAGATTCATAAATTCTATCCGGACCGCATCTCAGGAACCTGTGTTGGAACAATGGCATTTTCACCGATTGAAGTTCGCAAGGACGAAAGAATTGTCAAGATGGCGGAATATCATACAACTACATGGGAAGGGATTGTTGCTCTTGATGACGACATGCTTATCCATGTTGCACCTGCTTCCGGCGGAACACCGGTTCCGGAACTTGCGAAGGCTTTCCTTGTACCAAAGGGATGCATGGTAAAGATCAATGCAGCGATCTGGCATCTGTGTCCACTTCCGGCGAATAATGAGGTACTTCATGCAATGATCGTACTTCCGGAATGTACTTATGCAAATGATTGTACGGTTGTTGAATTTGAAGAGAAAGATTGGTTTAAGATAATATTATAAAGATGAAACAGATTGATTTTGACCACGGAACGGTTACAGGAAATATTTTGGGAGTAGCGTTACCGATGCTTGTGGCTCAGATACTGAGTCTTTTGTACAACATTGTGGATCGGATTTATATTGCCAGGATCCCATCAGTAGGAACAACAGCGCTTGGGGCAGTGGGCTTGTGCTTTCCAATTATTGTGATCATCACTGCATTCAGCAATTTATTTGGAAGTGGCGGTGCCCCGTTATTTTCAATTAACCGAGGCAAAGGAAACATAAAAAAAGCAGAAGCGATCATGAATACATCATTTTCAATGCTGTGCATTTGTGGAGTGACATTGATGGTGATTGGAATGCTGTTCGCAAGTCCGATTCTGGTGTTGTTCGGGGCGTCGGAAGAAGGGCTGTCTTACGCATATCCATACATGATGATTTATTTGATCGGAACAGTCCCATCTATGATTGCAACAGGGATGAACCCATTTATTAATGCGCAGGGATATGCAACTTCAGGAATGTTATCGGTTACAATTGGAGCCGTTGCCAATCTGATTCTGGACCCATTGTTTATATTTGGATTGAATTTAGGCATAAAAGGAGCGGCGATCGCAACAATCATCTCCCAGACTTTATCGGCAGCATATGTATTTTATTTCTTGAGAAAGAAAGCGGAATTGAAAGTGCGGGTGCTGTCAAAAGGAGAATGGAAAGCATGTAGAGATGATGCGAAGAATATTGTGAGCCTTGGAAGTGCAGGGTTTATCATGCAGCTGACCAATAGTCTGGTAACAATATGTTGTAACAGCGTCTTATCAGGAATTGGCGGTGATGTATATATCTCTGTTATGACGATCGTATCAAGTGTTCGTCAGATGGTGGAAACTCCGATCTATGCTATCAATGAAGGAACTTCTCCGATCTTGAGCTATAATTATGGAGCTCAGCGTCCGAAGAAAGTCAAGAAAGCTATCTGCGTATTGACTTGTATGATATTGATCTATACAGCAATTACGTGGAGCGTGATTATTTTTGAACCGGAATTTCTGATCGGAATTTTCAGCACAGACAGTGAATTACTTGCCGATTGCGTAGAAGCACTGAAACTTTATTTCGCAGCATTTATATTTATGGATCTGCAATATGTTGGTCAGACCGTTTTCAAATCATTGAACAAAAAGAAGCAGGCAATTTTCTTTTCATTACTTAGAAAAGTATTTATCGTTGTGCCACTGACGTATTTGTTCCCATATGCATTTCACATGGGGACGAGAGGGGTGTTCTTAGCAGAGCCTATATCTAATGTGATTGGCGGAAGTTTGTGCTTTATTACAATGCTGGTAATGCTGAAAAGATCTATTTGACATAAGAAAAAAGAAATGCTAATATAATAAATAGAAAAGGTGCTACCGATGACGGTTCGCCTGATAGTTTATAAGTGTAAATAACCGCTCATGTTTTCTCAGGACGATGGGCGGTTATTTTTGCGTCTTGGAATCATGCTTTCCACGCACGTAACCAAGACTATAAAAAGTCGCACACAGTGAAATCACTGCAATCAGGTCAGTAATGGTCAGCATAAGCTAGATCTCCTTTCCAAGATTTCTCAAGAGAGATGATCTATGTAATCGGAGCTATTTAATACTCTCCGCGCAAAGCGAACCGCCATTCACGTCAGTGTGAAGTAGCACCCAGGCACAAAGCCTGAACATATGATAACAAATATGTCGATTGAAATCAACATAAAATAAAACACAAAAGAAATAGTTAAATGTCTTGACAAGCCTACCTGAGTGCTGTATATTATCAAAATGAACAGTGTTCATTATAAATTTAGAATACAGAAATGAGATATCGGAGGTGAGATCGTGAATCATCTTGCTACTTCAAAAGAAGACATATTAGCTGCCAGCAGAGATCTGATAAAGGAGAATGGATGGGCTGCCGTAAGTATACGGGCTGTTGCGTCCCGATGTTCTGTATCAGCAGGTACTATTTATAATTATTATGAATCCAAGGCAGATTTGCTCAGTGATACAATAGAGAGTATTTGGCATGAAATCTTTTTTCATCCGGAAGATGAACAGGTCTTTCACGATGTCGAATCTTGTATCTCATGGATCTATGAACGATTAGAATACGGTAATCGTCAGTTTCCTGGGTTCTTCTCATTACATTCATTTGGTTTTATGAGAGATGAAAAAACAAGTGGGAAGAAAAGAATGATGAAGACATGGGGACATATTCTGAATGGATTATGTGAGGTCTTAGAAAATGATCCAAAGGTCCGTGCAGATGTATTTGACCAGGAATTCACAGAGAAAAAATTTGCAGACATACTGTTTTCCCTGATTCTTGTGTCGATGATCCGTCAGGATTATGATCCATCATCAGTATTGATGCTTGTAAAGAAAACGTTGTATTAAAATTCTCCCACAATTGCTGTGGGAAATTTTTTGAACAAAAATGAACAATGTTCATGTACGCATAGTTATGTGTGATTGTAATTGTGCAGGTCTGTTTTATCAGAACAACATAATTCAATATAAATTCAAAAGAAAGAAGGATATTTATTATGCAGGCAATTGTAGAAACTTTATTTGACGCCGCGTATTTAATCTCGGTAATTACAATCGGAATCTTGATGATCCGTAAGAGCAAAGGAAACCGTCAGTTCACCATGTTTGGAATCATGGCAGTTCTTTTAGGAAGTGGAGATGCATTCCACCTGGTTCCACGTGCATTTGCACTTTGTACAACAGGTCTTGAGAATTTCACTGTACAGTTAGGATTAGGTAAATGGATCACATCCGTTACAATGACAATCTTTTATGTTATTCTTTACTATATTTGGCGTGAACGTTATCAGATCAAAGGACACAATGCAACTACAGCAGCGATCTATGTACTCGCAGGATTAAGAATTGTTCTGTGTATGATGCCACAGAATGAATGGCTCAGTGCAGAAGCACCGCTTTCCTGGGGCATTTACCGTAATATTCCGTTTGCACTGATGGGATTACTTATCATCGTTTTATTTTACAAAAGTGCAAAAGAAAGAAACGACCAGTCTTTCCGCTGGATGTGGATGACGATCGTCTTAAGCTTTGCTTTCTATATCCCGGTTGTACTGTGGGCTGATGTTGTTCCGATGATCGGAATGCTGATGATTCCGAAAACATGTGCATATGTATGGACAGTGCTGATCGGTTACAGGGCAATGAAAAAGGAAATAGCTTAAGGATAATGCGAAGGAAAGCAGCAGACAATGAAAGAACTTGTTATCCGTTTACTGTAGAAAAAAATAGACATGAAAAAACATGACATGATATAATTAAAAAAACAGAAAACATTGAAGATGAAGAGGCAACAGTAAATGGAAAAGGGAAGTACCGGTTCTAAACAGACAAAAAGATACAGTTGGATCATTGGCTTGCTTATTTTTATAATAGCACTTCTTTTGGGCTGTATTATTGTAAAGAACATAGAGAAAGAAAAAAAGACAGTAGCTGCTTATACTGCACAAAGTACAGTAAAGCGGATCAATGCACAATTAGATCAGTATGTTGAACTTTCAGAATTGCTTGAAAACGTGATTCTTGCAGGATATGATCTGAATCAGACTACATTCTCAGAATTGGCAGAAATGCTTCCGAATGAAGCAGGTGTTGTAAAAGCATTCGAACTCGCACCGGATGGGGTTATTACTGATATTTTCCCAAAGCAGGGAAATGAGCAGGCTTTTGGAATGAATATGCTGACAGAGCATGAACGCAGTGGAGACGCAAAGCGTGCCAAAGAAACAGGAAAATATACTCTTGGAGGTCCATATCAATTAAAACAGGGAGGAACAGGAGCTTTGCTGTTCCATCCGGTTTATCAGAATAATATTATAGGAAATGACACCTTTTGGGGGTTTGTGATCATAGTTATCGACTGGGATAAATTTATAGATGAAATTGGCATGGAACGGCTAAGTGAAGCGTCATATTGTTATGAGATATGGACGAATGATGAGAATACCGATGATCGGATTGTTCTGACTCAAAATCAGGAACATATGCCTGAGAATAGCCTTACGGTAGAGTGTAAGATTCCTAATTACACATGGTATGTGGATATCGTACCAAAGGAGGGATGGATTTCAATTTATCAAAGGATTGCTGTTATTGTATCAGCCCTCATAATTGCCATGATGGGTGCTACTATTTTTGATCAGATCTGCAGCAAAAAACGTCGAGAGAAGCAGTATGCAGCTGAATTGAAAAAATCGGCAGAACAGGCAAAAGAAGCAAGTGAGGCAAAAACACGATTTCTGTTTAATATGAGTCATGACATCCGAACCCCGATGAATGCAATTATTGGATTTTCAGATCTTCTCGGAAAGAATCTTAAGAACGAGGAAAAAGCAAGGGAGTATTTAGGAAAAATCAAGTCCTCGGGCAATTTCCTGATGACGATTATTGATCAGGTGCTAGAAAAGGCTCGCATTGAAAGTGGAACAGCTGTGTTAAAAATGCAGGCAGAGAATTTGAGCGAAATGTTTTATTCTGTAAATACAGTATTTGAATCTGATATCCAATCGAAGGAAATTCAATATTCGATAGATACAAATATACAGCATAAATATGCAGTCTGTGATAAGACAAAACTTCAGGAAATATATTTAAATATAGTGAGTAATGCAATCAAATATACTCCAAACGGTCAGGCGATTTATGTAAATATTACGGAAACAGCATCAGATGATAAAACAGCATGGTATGTATTCATCTGTGAAGATACCGGAATAGGGATGAAGCAGGAATACCTTCCACATATTTTTGATGAATTTTCAAGAGAACATACAGCGACAGAGAATAAAGTGGTCGGTACTGGTCTTGGACTTTCTATTGTGAAATCTTTTGTTGAACTGATGGGCGGAAAGATTTATGTAGAAAGCGAACAGGGGAAAGGAACAAAATTCACGGTGGAAATTCCATTGGAGATTGCATCAGAAGAGGATGTATACAAAAAGAAAGAGTCGGAACAGTCTGTTATATCTGATAAGAGTATTGGAAAGCGAATTCTTCTTGCGGAAGATAATGAATTAAATGCTGAAATTGCGATAGAACTGTTGAAAGAAGAGGGGATTTTGACTGACTGGGCAAAAGATGGTCAGGAATGCTGTGATATGCTGGGACAAGCAGAGGATGGATATTATGCGTTGATTCTCATGGATATTCAGATGCCGAGGTTAAATGGATATGAAGCGACTGCAAAGATACGGCAGATGGAAAACCGGAAAAAAGCCGCCATACCGATTATTGCCATGACTGCGAATGCTTTTGCGGAAGATATACAGATGGCAAAAAATGCAGGAATGAACGGTCATATTGCAAAACCATTGGATGGGGAAAAAATGATCACTGTGTTAAAACAGTGTCTGGCAGATAACAGTGACGTCAAAAGACAGGAAGATTTATAAAAAGGCATTCTTGAAAGAAATAACAGATGGTGTGGGATTTTGATATGATCCCACACCATCTGTTATTTATTCAGAGAACTTATCACTGTAACGGATATGCATGTCAGCCCAGTCCATAAACAACACATAAAATACTCTTCCATATTGCTGGTTTTCTACAATTCTTCCATGGTCAAGTACAGAAAGGTAAGTTCCATCAGCTTTTCGAAGATGAAAATAAATATAGTCATTTTCATTGCCGTTGTCGATTTGCTTCCAGATACTTGCCTCAATCTGCTGTTGCTCATCTTCCCGGATAAGGTTTCGAAAGCTCTTCTTTGTAAGCTTAAACAGCTCATCTATATCTTTATATCCGGCCATGTGGAGAAACTCATGGTTTGCATAAAAGAGTTCATCATTTTCCTTATCCGCTCTGTAGATAATAAATGCACCAGGAAGATGTTCAGAGATATCCTTGAGTGCAAATCCAAGTTGTTTGCGGACACCGGATTGAAGTCCTTCCTTGTAAGCCATACAGCCATTCTTTCCATGTAGTTTTACTTCATAAAGTGCGGCATCTGCACAGCGCATGAGCTGCGCACGGTTTGATGCAGCGGTAGGGTATTCAGCATATCCAAGAGAAATATAAAATGGGTAGTCATTTCCCTTGTATGAGAATATCTTTGGAAGCATAGTGAATTGTTGTAACTGTTCTTTCGCATCATCATATGTGCGATTTGGGAGAAGAATACAGAATTCGTCACCGCCGTTTCGCCCCAATAATGCATCCGATGGAAAAGAAATCTTCATACTGTCAGCAAGATTCTTTAAAGCCCTGTCACCGTAAACATGTCCATAGATATCATTAATAAACTTAAAATCATCTATATCGAAGAGTGCAACTACATAATGAGCGTTCGGATTTTTAGCAATCATTTCTTCTGCTAATTCATCAAATCCGTAACGATTATAAATATTGGTAAGTGAATCCATATGTGCCAGTTTCTGGAATCTGTTCTTATTTTCTTTTGATGTCAGCCAGACCCAGATAAGAACCGACAGAATCAATATGATAGAAGTAAAAAATCCGATAATTATAGCTATAAGTGCAGTGTTTCCCCAGCCATTTTCAGGCATTACTTCAAATATCCAGTTCTCTTCACCTATTGTAAAATCATAAGAAACCGGATTTGTTAAAGTTCCATCTGACTGATAAACAACTTCATATGTGTCACTCCAGGGAGAGGATGTTTTCGAAAGCTTATATTTATAACCAAAATCCGAAAGTGCGTTGATTGAGTCTGAAAAAATATCAGGAACACGCAAAATAACAATCGTAAATCCCCAGAAATATTCCTGTCCATTTTCATCCTTTAAGTAGACCGGATTGCGAACTGCAATTCCATAGCCTCCTTGCTTTAATTCAAAGGGACCTTGTGTGATCAAAGTATGGTTATCCCTCGCATAACAGGAAATTTCTCCACGATCTTTATCATGGAGCAGATCAATCTTGCCTGATTCATTTCCTTCAGCAGGATAAATATCTGTCACAACACCATTTGGGGCGAGCTGTATACTTTCTATAGAGTCGGACATAATATTTTTGGAAATGGTATCAAAATAATTGATCTCTCCATTTTCACTGATCAAGATTTGTTGTAACGTATCAGTGATCTCAATCCCATTAGTAATCTCATTCTTTATACGTTCACCGTAAGCTGTTGCATTTAATTGTGCGGTCGTGCGTTTCTGTTCTTTTTCAGTGGCATCTGTTTTGTATACAATCAAACCAACAAGGCACATGCCCAGTAAAAAAACGATAAGAGACGCAAACGTTTTCTTCTTCAAGTAATTCACCTCTGTTTAAGCATCGTATATTTTCGCAATGTCATATTATAGCACAGAAATCGAAAGATTGAGTGAAATCTGTGAAAAAAACAGAAAAATTGGATGGGGAAGTGATCAGGCGAGAAAATAGAAAACAACTGTACAGGAGCAATTTACAGAGCCGCCAGGTTTTGTGATTGTATTTGAGTTATAAATAGGATAAAATAATAGCATGAAATCAGGGGAGGTATGCAGATATGGGAAGCTATTTGAATCCGGGTAATTTTTCATTTCGAGGAAGTCTGCGTTCAAAGATTTATATTGATAAAAGTAAATTAATTGCCAGAACAAACGAAGCTCTTTGCACAGAACAAAAGTATATCTGCGTGAGTCGTCCGAGAAGATTTGGTAAATCAATGGCGGCAAATATGTTGGCAGCATATTATGACCGAAGTGAGCATACAGACGAATTGTTTGAAAATCTTAAGATTAGTAAAGACCAGTCTTACAGAGAAAACCTAAACAGGTATGATGTGATTAAAATTAATATTCAGGAATTTTTAAGTATGACAGGGACAGTAGAGGAAATGCTGGAAATGCTCAAAAATTATCTGATTTCTGATTTTAAAGAAGCATACCCAAAAATACTTTTGCGTGATGAGAAGAATCTGATACAAGTTATGAAGGATGTATTTTCTTATACAAAGTGTCCATTTGTAATTTTAATTGATGAGTGGGATTGTCTCTTTCGTGAGTATAAGCAGGATAAAGAGGAACAGAAAAAGTATTTAGATTTTTTGCGTGCATGGTTGAAAGATAAAGATTATGTGGCACTTGCATATATGACAGGAATTCTTCCAATAAAAAAATATGGTTCTCATTCAGCATTGAATATGTTTACAGAGTATTCTATGACAAACCCACGGGAAATGGCAGAATATTTTGGGTTTACCGAGGAAGAAGTAAAGGTACTTTGTAAAAAATTTAAACGTAATTTTGAGGAAACCCGTGCATGGTATGACGGATATGAATTAGTAGCAATTGCTGGTGAAGATAAAATCTGTTATTCCATATACAGTCCGAAATCAGTAGTTGATGCAATGCTAAGTGGTGTGTTTGATAATTACTGGAATCAGACGGAAACTTATGAGGCCTTAAAATCGTATATCAAGTTAAACTTTGACGGATTGAAAGATGCAGTAGTACGGATGCTTGCAGGAGATAAAGTGCAGATTAACACAGGGACATTTTCCAATGATATGACGAGCTTTCAAGGGAAAGATGATGTGTTGACACTGTTGATTCATTTAGGATATTTGAGCTATCATTGGCCGGATAAGACGGTTACGATTCCTAATAAAGAAGTTTCGCAGGAATATATCAATGCAATTAGTACAATGGACTGGTCAGAGGTGACTGCATCTGTTGAGGATTCAAGAAAGTTATTAGAAGCTCTTTGGAATATGGACGAAAGAGCCGTGGCAGAAGGAATTGATAAAGCACATAAGGAGATTTCTATTCTTCAGTATAATAATGAAAATGCATTGAGTTGTACAATTAATCTGGCGTTCTATTTTGCAAGAGAATATTATACGATAGTCCGGGAACTTCCGACAGGAAAAGGATTTGCAGATGTATGTTTTATTCCGCGAGAAATCCATCTTGATAAACCAGCTGTACTCATAGAATTAAAATGGGATAAGAGTGCAGCAGGAGCACTAAGCCAGATTAAGGAGAAACAATATACAGATACTTTAAAGCAATATCAGGGAAATTTACTTTTAGTTGGGATCAATTATGATAAAATTACGAAAGAGCATACTTGCGTGATAGAGAAGGCATATAAAGGTTACTGTTCACTCCCGTGTCAATCACTCCGCTGATTGACACAGAGGATGCATGTTTTGGCTTGAATGCATCTCGCCCCATCGCCAAAGGCGATTTAAAATGGCGAGATGCGTTGCTGGTCGCACATCGTGTGAACAGTAACATATAAAGAGTAGATGTTGTGTATTGATAAAAATTGCTTCTTGCCATACACTTTTTTAGTGATATACTGAACGCGTAGAAAAATAATCCGTGTGGAATTACAGTTTCAGTTTCACACGGATTTTTAGAAAATGCATAGTTAGTTAAAACTAACAGTGAAAGGAGATGCGTAAATGGAAATTTTTCTTGGGATACTGATTCCGTTCATTGGAACAACGCTCGGTGCAGCATGTGTACTTTTTATGAAAAAAACACTTAGAAAACAGGTGCAGCGTGCACTTGCAGGATTTGCCGCAGGGGTAATGGTTGCAGCATCCATCTGGAGTCTTTTGATTCCGGCAATTGAACAATCTGAAAATATGGGAGCTTTATCATTTTTCCCGGCAGTAGTCGGTTTTTGGATTGGCGTGTTGTTTTTGCTTACGTTGGATCATTTGATTCCACACCTTCATGTAGGAAGTGAACAGTCAGAAGGACCTAAAAGCAAGCTTGGGCGTACAACGATGATGGTACTGGCGGTTACACTGCATAATATTCCTGAGGGGATGGCAGTTGGTGTAATGTATGCAGGTCTTCTTGCAGGAAATACAAAGATTACAGCAGCGAGTGCGCTTGCTTTATCACTTGGAATTGCAATTCAGAATTTCCCAGAAGGAGCAATTATATCTCTGCCGCTTAGAGCTGAAGGAGAAAGTAAGGGGAAGGCATTTCTAGGAGGTGTGCTTTCAGGTGTGGTTGAACCAGTTGGAGCAGTACTTACAATCATTGCTGCGCAGCTGATAATCCCGGCATTACCATATTTACTGAGCTTTGCAGCAGGAGCAATGCTTTATGTTGTGGTTGAAGAACTGATTCCGGAAATGTCGCAGGGGGAGCACTCTAATATCGGTACAGTTTTCTTTGCGGTTGGATTCAGTTTGATGATGGTTCTGGATGTGGCGTTGGGGTGACAGAGTATCTTAAAAGTACAAAATGGAAATATGAAGAAGTGAGAAATTCATAAAAATTCAGGCTCATAATCTCCGTTAATGGGGAGATTGTGAGCCTGCCTGTGTTTACAACACTTGATTATTTGCAATTTTCGATTGCTCATCTATACTTTAACGTTTTACACATGCAAAAACAAGTACGTACCTTTTTATAACTATACACTCTAAAATGTATGTGTTATTATAAAATTGGAGGTGAATGTGAAATGAAGACAAAAGATGAACTTCCTGTTTGTCCGGTAGCAACGGCCGTGTCCCTTATAGGTGGAAAATGGAAACTTTTGATCATACGTAATTTAAAAGAACGTCCCTGGCGTTTTAATGAACTGCAGAGAGATATTGAAGGCATTTCACAGAAGGTACTGACAGATAGTCTCAGGCAAATGATTGATGACGGGCTTGCTTATCGGCACGATTATCAGGAGATGCCGCCAAAAGTAGAATATGGATTAACGGAACTTGGAAAAGAAATGCTGCCAATTATAGATGCACTGGCCGATTTTGGGAATTATTATAAATCAATCATAGATTGATTCTTTATTAGGAATTTAAACAACATAGAAATCAGAATTTTCTTATGAAGTTTCCAATATTAATTTATACAGGAGATATTATGAAAATTACTTACATTAACCACAGCGGATTTTTACTTGAAACCAAAGATTGCTACTATATTTTTGATTATTATAAGGGTGAATTACCGCACCTTGATAAGGAAAAAGAAGTAATCGTTTTTTGTAGTCACTTCCATAAGGATCATTTTAACCCTCAAATTTTTGAGATTCTTGATGATATGGGGATGACTTATCAGGCAGTCCTGGCGAATGATATACGAAAAAGAAATCATTTGACAGATATGAAGATTACATATGTTTATCATGATCAGACTTATAATCTGGATAATGATACCAAAGTTGATACATTGCTGTCTAACGATAGTGGTGTAGCATTTATTGTCAAAACAAAGGAAGGTACCATTTATCATGCCGGCGATTTAAATGACTGGTATTGGGATGGTGAACCGAAAGCTGACAACCAGAGACTTACTTCAGCATATCGTGCAGAAATCAGGAAAATTAAGGGTATGCATTTTGATGCTGCATTTGTTCCTTTAGATCCGAGGCAGGAAGATCACTATGCCGACGGAATCCTGTATTTCCTTAAAAATGTAGATTGCAATGTCATTTTTCCAATGCATTACTGGAATGATGCCAATGTAATTAAGCGGTTTATTACTGAATATCCGCAATATAAGTCACGCATTAGAAACACAGAATGTACAAAAGGAGAAGAAATTTCATGAGAGAAGGAGACGGGCATGGAGCACTTACGTTGTGTAGTTGAAAGAATTACATATCAGAATGCCGACAATGGCTACACGGTTCTGAAATGTGCGGTGAAGAATTACAGTGATCTTGTCACAGTAGTTGGCACGATGCCGGATACCCATGTTGGTTCTGTGCTGTCTCTGGAAGGTATGTGGAAGATGGATGCCAAATATGGGCGGCAGTTTTTGGTGGAGAAATTTGAGGAGACACTTCCTGCTACAGTATATGGAATCGAAAAATATCTTGGTTCCGGTCTGGTGAAGGGCGTTGGTCCAAAGTTTGCAAAAAGAATTGTGGAAAAATTCGGGAAGGATACACTGGATGTTATTGAAGAGACACCAGATGAACTGCTCAAAGTATCAGGTATAGGAAAAGTACGTGTAGACCGGATCAAAACAAGCTGGCAGGAGCAGAAAGAGATCAAGAATATCATGCTTTTTCTGCAGAGTCATGAGGTCAGCACCTCTCATGCGACAAAGATTTTCAAGACGTATGGAAGTGAGAGCATTGCGATCGTAAAGGAGAACCCATACCGGCTTGCAGATGACATCTGGGGAATTGGATTTAAGACAGCGGATTCCATTGCACAGAAGATGGGGATTGACAAAGGCAAATTTGTCCGTCTGCGCAGTGGTATTTTTTATACATTGAATAAGCTGGCAGAAGCAGGTCATTGTTATACAACAAGAGAACAGCTGACTGGAAGGGCAAAGGAACTT
>OLNV01000059.1_pt1 | contig 84946 bp, 69 predicted proteins | sample 1672891 | NCBI WGS metagenome assembly OLNV01 (sample SAMEA3136734, study PRJEB25190) | human gut metagenome | biome: human gut; feature: human-associated habitat; material: faeces | place: Austria | collected 2013 | reverse complement strand
TCTGTCTGTCTGTCTGTCTGTCTGTCTGTCTGTCTGTCTGTCTGTCAAAAGCATATCCCGTCCCTCTTCCTGATACAAGTCTTTTCCTGCCACTTTGTTTTCCACGTGATAAAATTCCTGCTTTTTATCATATCACATTCTCCCATGTGATAAAAGCCGGTCATTTTATCACATGCCTTGCTCTCCTATGATAAAATACCCGGTTTTTATCACAACCATGCAAAAGACCGTCCAGAAAACATGGAAACTTCATGCTTAAAACTTCAGATGTCAGACCTCAGATTTCGGACTTCTTACCTCTGCCTTCTGGCTTCTGATCTCTGGCTTCAGATATCAGACGTCTGATATCCGCTCTCTTCAAGTCTAATGTCTCTTAGTCGCTCAGTCTCCTAGTCTCTCATTCAAAAGCGGAAATATATAAAAGGATTATACGTAGACGCCGCAAGATAGGCTGCAGAAAGTAAGAACAGGCAAACCAGCCCGCCATATTTGCACACCATTCCCAAGCGGTTTCTTTTTTTCATAAACCACTGCCCTGACTGCATCGCCCATGGCGTACTGAAAATGACAGCTAGCGCAAGGACCAGAACCGACTTCATGCTGAGATAATAGTCCAAAGTAAACGGCATGGATGGCGGTATACGGAAAAGGAACATAGTCTCAATAAACCCGATACCCTCCTGTACGGTTTCCGCACGGAACATTGTCCAGCCAATAACAAAAGCTAGTATCGTATATACATGTCGCAGCCAAAGCAGCCGCCCATTCCCATCATCCTTTCCGAGCCCCAGGAACCTCTCCATAATGATGAATAATCCATGCCAGATGCCCCACAGGATGAAAGTCCAATTCGCACCATGCCATATCCCGGTCAAAAGAAATACGATACCCAGATTCAAGTAAGTCCTATAGCACCCCTTTCGATTACCGCCTAGCGGAATATACACGTACTCTTTGAACCAGGAGCCCAGTGATATATGCCAACGCCGCCAAAACTCCGTGATGCTTTTAGAAATATACGGATAATTAAAATTTTCTAAAAAGTGAAATCCGAACATACGCCCTAGTCCTATCGCCATATCCGAATACCCTGAAAAATCAAAATAGAGCTGCAAGGAGTACGCGATCGCCCCCAGCCATGCGATCGTGAAATCAGCACTGTTGTACCCTGCCTGAAAGATCGGATCCGCCATCTCTCCCAAAGGATTTGCCAGAAGAATCTTTTTTGCAAGTCCTATAATAAAGCGTTCCATGCCGTATACCACATCATCCAAGTGAATCTGATTATTTGCCAGATCCTTTTCGATATCATGGTACTTGACGATCGGTCCAGCAATGAGCTGTGGGAAGAAACTGATATACAATACCAGCCTCGCTAAATTCTTCTGGGGCTCCGCCGTCCCCCGATAGACATCCACCACATAAGAGATGGCCTGAAAGGTAAAAAAAGAAATACCGATGGGAAGTGCAATATGACGCAGAGCGAATGTCGTATGCATCAAAGCATTTACATTTTGCAGAAGGAAGTCAAAATACTTGAAATACCCCAGAATGCACAGGTCGATAGCCAGACTCCCCGCCAGAGCCATTCTCTTCCCCCACAAGGAAGGAGAGCAGCTGACAGCCAGTGCGCCGGCATAAGACACGCCGCACACGATGAGCATGACCGCCACATAGCGCGGCTCTCCCCATGCGTAGAAAAAGAGACTGGCAAATAAAAGCAGCCACAGTCGTAATGAACGCCTGAGTATCAGACACTCCAGAAGCAGAAGAGGCAAAAATAAAAACAAGAATACACTGGAGCTAAAAAGCATTATTCATCCCTCCAATCTGGCGTCTCTTTGAGCAATGAATCCGCAAAACGACTGACCATCTCATGAATCACGATTTGCGGCTTTTCATCGCGAACCAGCGAGCTGTACGGATTCAAATGGTGGTCCCAAATATAAACGACCTCACCGAACGTTTCTGACAGATAAGGCAGAAGCGCGGTAGAGAATGAATCCCGGAAAACGACGACCTTATACGGCTTCCCCGCGTTTTTCGTGCGAATGAAGTACGCTTGCCCGGAAGGTCTCTTTTTCTCTTCGACCACCTCATAGTGAAAGCCATTTTTCGGCATTGGCTTCTGATAGACCTCTGTATACCAGCCTTTATCATTGAGGCTCAGCATTTGACTCAGATCTCCCCCGGCATGCTGCATTTCCTTATACCACATATTTTCCGGCTGCAAAACCGGCACATCCGGATGCTCTTCTGTCACCGCCTTCATCAAAGCCAGATAGCCCTGATATGCTCCCAGATCACTCCAATGCGTATCATTTTTGTAATACGTCAATCCATGCTTTTTCTCTTCCAGCAGCTGCTCCAGCGGATACACGATGGGGAAACTGACCTGCTCCGCCAGCAGATGTACACGGTCTTTCTGCGACGCCTTCATGACACCCTTTTTATAAAATTCGCCATACACATCGGCTTTATTCGGCGCCACTATGACATAGAAATCCGCCCCATTTCGCGAAAGCCACTCCTTCTGGCTTTGATAATTGGCTTCTGCCTTTCGTACATCATCCTGTGTAAACAAAAAGCGATTCTGATATAAACCGATCGAGTTATCCCCTTTGTAGAACAACCAGTGATCCTGTCCAAGAAAAGCCTGATTATTTTCGATCTCTCCTGGATGGAGCAGCGCTTCCACTTTTCCATGTACTCGAATCAGCTGTTTCCGCCCACCGAAAATATCGTTATACCAATTCTCGAATTGCCTGCTGAAGGACGCATTCCATTTCCCATCGACTTTGATAGGAGGCCGCGGATTTGGATTCCGATTTTCCGAACGGTCAATATTCCCTGCCGGGCGCAAACCTGCGACAGGATAGAACAGACAAACCGTGAGAAGAATCAGAAATGACACCTGCAGCTGATGCACGAACCCTGCGCCCGCATAAAAAGTTGTCAGCCAATGCAGGAGCCCATAAGACACAATAAGACCCATGATGAAAACAGCTGCCAGAAGAAGCACGTCATACGTCCTTTGGGGTGACGCCGAAACGTCACTCCCGGAAAAGACCAAGTACGGGTCACGCCCCGTGATCCACACTTTACATCCACTTTCTTCTTCTGCCAGCTTTACATCATGGGTCTGCAGCTGACTCTCCCCATGCAATACGATCGATTTCCCATTGATCTGAAGATCCTGTATCACGTAGGGAGCCTTTACTATTCTATTTCCCAAATCCAAACGCACCTGCTGCACCTTCTCATTTTTTACGAAGAAAGTCAGTATCTCAGGCTGTGCCGAATACTTCCCCTTGACATGTATGGAATCCTTCTCATGAAATCCATGACTGTCATTGGACCAAAACAGCTGATAATCCGTAGGTACCGGTGTTGTTAAAGAAAAACTAACAGTCACCCCCCCGCACAAATTTTCGTTCCTATTATAATCGTAACCACGGCAGAGAGAAGTACCGATATGCATATACACACACTGATTCTTTTATTAACCATCATCATACCGAATCCCCCGGCAAAAAATAAAGACTTGGAGACTTCAGATATCCGACTTCTGGCATCTGACGTCAGGTATCTGATATCTTCAACTCTAACGTCTCCTAGTCTCTTAGTCTAACGTCTCACAGTCTCCTAGTCTCAACATCTCAAAACTTAAACGTCTCTTTCAGTCCCAGCCACTTCTGATCCTTATCTGAGAGAGTAAGAGGCGTACCGTCGGCCATAGTATAGCCTTCTGCCGCAGGAGAGCCATGGTACCCATCCTTGAGCTCCGGCCACTCGATCCCGATATCCGGATCATTCCACGCCATGCCGCCCTCATCATTCGGATGCCAGAAATCATTCACCTTATAGCAGAATTCTGCTACATCCGACAGTACCAGGAAACCGTGGGCGAAGCCTTCCGGGATGAGGAACTGCTTCTTATTTTCTTCTGTCAGCTCGACGCCATACCATTTCCCATAGGTAACAGAATGCGCACGAAGGTCGACGGCCACATCGAAAACCCTTCCTTTGACCGCACGCACGAGCTTGCACTGCGGGTAATGCTTCTGAAAATGCAGCCCACGCAGCACGCCTTTCGTGCTCATGCTCTGGTTATCCTGGACGAATCGGATATGAAAGCCTGCTTCTTCCATATCTTTCTGGTTGTACGTTTCCATGAAATAGCCACGCGCATCCCCATGAACAGCCGGCTCTATGATACAGAGACCTTCAATATCTCCCACATTTTTTGTGACTTTGATCTGCCCCATCGTATTCTTGTCCTTTCATTGGCTCCATACAAAAAGCTACCGGTTATTTGCTGCCGGCAGCCAGCCTTTTTATTTCTCGCCGATCTCCATCAGGTATCTTTTCAGCGCATCTCGCCAGTCCGGCAGGCGATGAAAACCTGCCGCATCCAGACTCTTCTTGCTAAGGCGGCTGTTTTTCGGCCGCCGGGCTCTGGTCGGATAGGCTTCTGTCGGGATCGGATGCACCTCACAGGAAATTTCCGCTTTCTTGAAAATCACCGCCGCAAAATCAGCCCAGCAGGTGACGCCTTCATTCGTCGCGTGATAGACGCCATACTTTTCCGTCTCGATCATATCACAGATGAGTGGCGCAAGATCCGCCGTGTAGGTCGGAGAGCCCCACTGGTCAGCGACCACATTCAGTTCCTTCCGTTCCTTGCCAAGCCTCAGCATCGTCTTGATGAAATTGTTCCCATTCTTGCCGAAGACCCAGGAAATGCGGATGATGAAATACTTCCGAAGAAGCATCTGCACCGCCTGTTCGCCGAAGAGCTTTGTCATCCCATAGATATTGACCGGAAATTTTTCCGCATCTACAGCAAAAGGAAGAGTTCCTTCTCCGCTGAATACATAGTCCGTGCTGATGTACACCAGCTTCGCATCGATGTCTTTCGCTGCTTTCGCAATAGCCAGTGTCCCATTCGCATTGACCGCCATACATACATCTGACTCATCTTCCGCCTTATCCACCGCGGTATATGCCGCGCAGTGGATGATCACATCCGGATGATATGATCGGATGTGATCATCCACCTGCTTCGCATCCGTCAGATCCATATCTTTCGAGCCGACACCTTTATGCTCGATACCACGGCGTGACAGTTCAGATGCCACATCATAGCCAAGCTGCCCCGTCACACCAGTTACCAATACCTTCATGCTCGCCAACGCCTCTCATCGATTTCCATACATTTTTTCATAATACGTCTGGTACTCGCCGCTCACGATCTCTTCCCACCAGTCCTTATGTGTCAGATACCATTCGATCGTCTTTTTGATACCGTCTGCGAATTTTGTCTCCGGCAGCCAGCCCAGCTCCCCGTGGATCTTCGCCGGATCGATGGCATAGCGGCGGTCATGGCCTTTGCGGTCCTGCACATACGTGATGAGGCTCTCCGGTTTTCCCAGCGCTTTGCAGATGAGCTTCACGATATCGATATTTCCCATCTCATTGTGCCCGCCGATATTATACACCTCACCCACACGGCCATGCTGCAGAATGAGATCGATGGCCTTGCAGTGATCCTCTACATACAGCCAGTCACGCACATTCTTTCCATCTCCATAGACCGGAAGCGGCTTATCCGCGAGTGCATTCGCGATCATGAGCGGAATCAGCTTCTCAGGAAACTGATACGGTCCGTAGTTATTGCTGCAGCGGGAGATCGTCACCGGCAGCCCATACGTCCGGTGATACGCCCCCACCAGAAGATCCGCGCTTGCCTTCGAGCTGCTGTACGGCGAACTCGTATGGAGCGGCGTCTCCTCCGTGAAGAACAGATCCCGCCTGTCCAGCGGCAGATCCCCATACACCTCATCCGTCGACACCTGATGATACCGCTCGATGCCATACTTCCGGCACGCATCCATCAGGACCGCCGTGCCGATGATATTCGTCTCGAGAAAAATCTCCGGATTCGCAATCGAGCGATCCACATGCGACTCCGCCGCGAAATTCACGACCACATCCGGATGCTCCTCTTCAAAGAGCCCATAGACCGCTATCCTGTCACAGATATCCATCTTCACGAAGCGGAAATTCGGAAGATCCATCACATCCTTCAGCGTCGACAGATTTCCCGCATACGTCAGCTTATCCAGACAGACGATGCGGTCTTCCGGATGCTCTTTTAACATATGAAAAATAAAATTCGATCCAATAAATCCGGCTCCGCCGGTTACAATGATAGTCATATTTATATTTCTCCTCAGTTTTTTGCATGCCTTTCAAACACATGGCAGGCTGCATTTTTTATTTCATAAAATAAAAGCGAACAGCCAAGTACCATACCCGTACGCACTATATTTCGGATCCACATCCGATGATTCATCCAAGCATCCACGGCTATCCAGTCTAAGCAGTGCATTGAAAAAATCAGCAGCGTATGCCTTCCAATAAATACCATCAAATGCTTAATCTGTTTATTTTCTTCCAATGCCTTGCACAGACTACAGATAGCAAAAGTACCACATACAGCCTCAAGTACGCTAACAGACAAATAAGGGTAGCTTCTCCCTGCCATTTCGATATAAATACCAAGACGCAGACAATATAGCCATACACAAGAAACCGCTAAAAAAATGCCCAGCTCATATCTATCAAAAACTTCTGCATGCTCTTTCCAAACCATTCCCAAATATACGAAGAGGACCGCCACCATCGTGACATCTGCATTTTGTGGCAGCCATTTTCCTCGCCAGCCCAATAAAAGACCAAGCATGCCAATAGACAAAAAGATAATGCCAATTCTTTTTTTTGAAAAACAAAGCGAGATGGCATCCATGCATGTTTTCGCCCAAAATAAAAAGAAAAGAAACCAGACAGCACCTGCCGCCGGATGCTTCGGCAAAGAAACACCGGAAGCCCAATAATACGCGTCCGCCGTAGTACGAGTGATCTGCCAAAATGCATCAAGTGAAAGATTTCCGCCTTTCAACCACTGTGCAAGGATCGATAAGACACCTATGCACAGACATGGGCCAATCAAATGAAGCGCATTCTTACGCAAATGCTTCCTGCACTCCATCAGATCCTTCGCCAGACGAGTCGTGTATCCAGACAACATGAAAAATAATGGCATATGAAAAGAAAAAATGAAATTCCGCGTGAGTCCGCCAAACTCCACGGTATGACCAACAATCACCAGAATAATAGCGATCCCCTTCGCAATATCAATCCAGTCAATACGTTCTGTCTGTCTGTCTGTCTGTCTGTCTGTCTGTCTGTCTGTCTGTCAAAAGCATACTCTGTCTCTCTTCCCTCGCGCAAGCTCTTTTTATTCTATAAAATACACCGCAGCTGAAATCTGACACCTTCCACCTTGTAGCCTACCACCTGATGTCTTAATATCTAACGTCTCCTAGTCTCCAAAGCCTCTTACATCGCTCCGACGATCTCTTTCAAATATGCACGGAAATCAGCTCCCAGATCCTCACGGCGCAGAGCAAATTCCACGACAGCCTTGAGATATCCGAGCTTATTTCCAGTATCATACCGCTGCCCTTTGAAATTATATGCATAGACCTTTCCATTTCGCGCCAGTACGCGAAGCGCATCCGTCAGCTGGATCTCTCCGCCCTTCCCAGGTTTTATTTCTTCCAAAATGGGAAAAATATCTGGAGTGATCACATACCTTCCCAAAGCAGCAAACCGACTTGGCGCTTTGGCGACAGACGGCTTCTCGATCATATCCGATACCTTCATCAGATCAGGATCCATCTCTGGTTTCCCATCGATGATGCCATAAGAAGACACCTGCTCCTCCGCAACCATCTGACAGCCGACGATCGTTGTCCCCGTCTTCTCATACTGCCGAATCAGCTGATGCAGCGCCGGCTCTCCTTTCCCGTTATACACGACATCATCCCCTAAAATGACGCCAAACGGCTCATCATCGACAAAATCCTTGGCACACAGGATCGCATCCCCCAAGCCACGCATATACGGCTGGCGCACATAGTGTACCTTGATACCAGAAATCTTCCGGATCTCTTCCAGCAAAGCCTCCTTCCCATGTTCCTCCAAGTGCGACTCCAGCTCAGGGGATGAATCAAAGTGATCCTCGATCGCCCGCTTCGCATGGCCAGAAATGATCAGTATCTCCTCGATCCCACTTGCCAAGATTTCTTCAACAATATACTGGATCGTCGGCTTATCGATGATAGGCAGCATTTCTTTAAGCATCGCCTTTGTCTCCGGCAGGAAACGCGTACCGAAACCGGCTGCCGGAATCACAGCCTTACAAATTTTATACATGGTTCTCTCCTTATTCTACTATTTATCCAAATGCCAAGCTCTATAGAAATACCTTATCGCCTCAGCAAAATCCTCTTCTTCCACAAGATCACCGTCATGATGGCCGTCACCAGCGTCTCCGTGCAAAGCACCGCCAAGGCTGTCCCTTCCGCGCCCTTCCATGAAATCAGCGGACAGATGATGATCAGATTAAAAATAGAGGCTGTGATCAATACCTTGCTATAGATCTTTTCCATTCCCAAAGGAAGCATCGTCTCATACCCCATGACATTACTCATCGCCACCACCAGCGGCACGAAAGCCATGACCTGGAGCGGACCAATCGAAGGGATATACTTTTCTCCCAGAAGCCAAGGTATTCCCCAAGGAGAAAAAAGATAGAGCACGGCTCCGCCCAGCACGCCTGCGACGATATATACCAGTAGCTGCTTTTTCAGAAAATGAAGCCCCCGCTCGATAGACTCCTGCATGACTTTACTGATATATGGATATACCGCGGCATTCACTGCCGCGACCGCCTGCTTGATACAGCCAATCAGCTTATCAGCCCCACTGTAATAGCCTACGATCGTATCATTCGTTAAAACACCGAGAATGACTATATCGCTCGTCGTATACAGGTTCACCGCCAGCGAGGAAACAAAAATCTGCCAGCCTTCTCTATACGCTGCTCTCAAATCCTGCCATGCAGGTTTTTGAAGGATGCCCGGACTGATATCATGGATCACTTTCCAGGAAAGGATACCCGCAAAAAGCGGCGTACAAGCCATCAGAAAGGCCGCCATCACATAGTCGTCCGGCGACCTTACCAAGAGAAACAGCAGCAGCATCGTGACCATACGCCCGGACAAATTAAGAATCGTGATATAGCGCATCTGCTGGATGCCTTGAAAGTACCAGATGGGGAATATCGCCAGACCGATCACAGATGTATAGACCGCAAAGAATAGCGGCAGATCCAGCGTCACCGGATACACCAGCAAGAGAAGCTGGTATCCGGCAAAGAAAACGACCGACACCAGCAGCCACAAGAGAACCATCGCCCAGAAATAAGCAGAGAATAGCCGCGGAATATCCGATTCCTTCGCCTGCGCGATATCTCGCGGCGCGATCAGCGGGAAGCCGTAGTTGATGCAGAGGCTGAAATAGCCGATGATCCCCTGCATGAAAGCGATCGCTCCATACTGCGCCGGCCCCAGCACGCGCAGCAGGTAGGGGACCAAAATGAATGACAGAATATATTCCATGGCACGAAGCGTCACCATGGAGAATATGTTTTCAAGTAAACGAGTATTTTTCAAGATATCCTCTTGGATGTAGTAATTTGAAACGTTCGATTGGCAGACTTGGAGACGGAGAGACATTAGCTTCTAGACATCGGACTTCAAACTTCAGACATCTGACGTCTGGCATCTGATATCGGAGACCCATTTCCTAACCTCTATCGCTCGCCGGCTTTTCTCTAGTATCTCTTTGGAAGCAGAGAAGAAGGGTTGTGCCTAAGATGAGGGGATAGGTATAGAAAAAATTATTACTATTCAAACAAACAATCTGACCTGCTAATGCGACGATTACACATATATGACCAAAACATCTCAGCATACATCTATGTCCCTTCAATATTTTGATGCCTGTGTAAACAATGGGCCACGTAAACAAGAATAGGCCGATAATACCATAAAAAGCCGCCATTCCTCCAAATGTATTTAAAATGGGATAACCAGATTTCATGAATCCTTTTTCTCCCATCTTAGCTTTCCATAAGTTAATCTCGCCATCATCTCTGGCGAAATCAGGTATATGATTTGCCATATAAGGGCTCAGAAATCCAGTACCAACGCCCAGCACTGGATGATCAATTCCAACCTTAAACAGCGCTATCGTATTCCCCCATCGTGCCATATTAGACCGCTGCGACGTTTTCCCTACTGAAGCAACATCTTCACTGACATATTTTTCTAAAGCCGCCACTGGATGCATGGCATTTGCACTTTTTTCCCCTCGAATACCAGAAAGTGCCATAGGTAAAATCAAATAAATCGAAAAAGCCAGTCCTGTCACAATACAGACTTGTACCAAACGTTTTCCCCAAGCAGGATATCTCCCCCAAAGAGAAAGAAAAATCAGCAATAATAATTCTCCTAAGTATATCACTTGCGCTGTTCTTGCATGAGTTAGAAATACCATGTAAGTAAACAGGATAAGCACTAGTCCGACACGCTTTTCTTTCAATTCAAATGCTCTATACCATAAAAGCGGAAGCAGAAACAGCGCCTCTATTCCAAAATATGACGGCTCATAAGCAAAACTACGAAGTTGTCCCTTCCACAAAAGCGGCGGCCACCAGCCATGCGAATTAACAGGATCATACAAATGCACATTGATCCACCTCAAAATCCCTGCACAGAATTCGTTTCCGGTGAGCAGCCACGGGATTTCTATCAGAGAATACAGGCAGAGCATCGAAGCGGCCAACACGGCAGCTCGGCTCATAGTATCCAGGATATACTCCTTCGTCTTCCCATGAAACATCACATATAGCGCGAAAGGAATCCCCAAAAGCGGCAGAAGCAGACTCCTCACTGTACCGATCAGCATCGACACACCGTACTTCAAATGCAACAACATTTCATTCGTCATGATCGCCGGATAGACATGCGCGATCATCTTGACCATCGTTGTATCCCGCAGAAACTCATTTGCCTTCTCATCCCAGTAGGGGAACTGCACGGTACCGATGATCGTACAAAGGAACGGCCACAGGATACAGAGCGCCAGATACCACTTCACGCCTCTGGACCAGTTACCGAAGTCTTCCCGTCTATGCATATAATGCACCACCGCCAGTACCACCAGCAAGATCAAAAAGAAGTACGGCACATTCTTCATAAAATTCGGAATCGGATACGCCTTGGGAAGCCCATTCACCGGGATCGTCACGACCATTGCATACAACAGCCACCGCTCGATCTTATCCAAATTTCGCATTATATGCTCCATACCACGCCAGCTTTCCATAGATACCACACAGATAATAAAATTTATGAAACCTTGAGACTTGGAGATTCAGACTTCTGACTTCCGATATCTGATGTCTGACCTCTGACTTCTAATATCTAACGTCTCTTAGTCTCTCGCCCGCACACTTCAGCGCCGAATCGATCACCGCATCCATATCATAATACTTATACTCGCCAAGGCGTCCACCGAAAATGACCTTCGTCTCCTTTTTTGCCAGCTGCTTATATTTCTGATAAAGCGCGCCATTCTTCTCATCATTGACCGGATAGTATGGCTCATCGCCTACTTTCCATTCCGAAGAGTATTCCCGGCTGATGACGGTCTTCGGCAGATCATTTCCTTCGCTGTCTTTACCAAATTCGAACCACTTATGCTCGATGATCCTCGTCCATGGCGTCTCTCGATCTGTATAGTTCACTGCTGCATTTCCCTGGAAATTCGGCTTATCCAAGACTTCTGTCTCAAAGCGCACACTGCGATATTCCAGTGATCCAAGGGCGTAGTGGAAATAGGCATCAATCGGGCCGGTATAGATGACATGCTCCGCCATGCTGTCCCACTTCTCCTTGTCTGCCAGATAGTCGACACCGAGCTTCACCTCGACGCCGCGAAGCATATTTCCCACCATCTTCGTATAGCCTCCGACAGGGATCCCCTGATAGAGTGCATTGAAGTAATTATTATCAAAAGTCAGCCGCACGGGGAGTCGCTTGATAATAAAAGCAGGAAGCTCGCTGCAGGGCCGCCCCCACTGCTTTTCCGTATAACCTTTGATGAGCTTTTCATAGATGTCCGTCCCGACCAGAGAAATCGCCTGTTCTTCCAGATTCTTCGGCTCTGTGATGCAAGCCGCCCGTCTCTCTTCCTCGATCTTGGCCGCTGCCTCCTCCGGCGTCACGACGCCCCACATTTTATTAAAGGTGTACATATTGAAAGGCAGTGAATAGAGCTCGCCATGATAGTTGGCTACCGGTGAATTGGTAAAACGGTTGAATGTGGCAAACTGCTGCACATAGTCCCAGACATGCTTCAGATTCGTATGAAAGATGTGCGCTCCATACTTGTGTACATGAATCCCTTCCATGTCTTCTGTGTAAACGTTGCCGGCGATATGATCCCGTTTCTCGATAACGAGAACGCTTTTCCCTATTTTTTGGGCTTCATGAGCAAAAACGGCACCGAATAAACCTGCGCCGACAATCAGATAATCGTACATACGCTCTCCTTTTGACGCAACTTCGCTTTTCAACACGCAATTCTATTCAAATATACAGATTATTAATTCAACTTTCCTTGCATGATATAATAGTCTGATTGCAACGACCAGATTTTAAAGTTTTAAGCGCTCTTTATAACATGCTAATGCCATGTGCTTAATGTGCACGAAATTAATGGGGCTAGATCTGTTCTAAATGGCTAAAAATGCACGGAAATATAGCTCATTTTTTCATTGCTATTCACTTTTCCATGAATTTACCAATTCAAAATATTATACACTTTATATTTGAGCAATCTTTTCATGTTTCCTTCCTTCGGCTGATTCTCATTTTCCAAAAAAACTATTGGCATTTCCTTTATCGAAAGGTTTTGCTTTAATAGCCACACATTGAATAAGCGCTCTGATAAAAACCCAAAGACTCGCTTTTGATACGAATCGTAATATTCGATCTGTAGCTGACTTTCTAATTTGAATAGTACATCAAACAGCCATTCACAATACTGATCAAAGTATTTTTTCCTCATTGCAAACATATTAAAACAATAGAAACTATGTTTATTTAAAATCGTTTCAAACGCATTTATATAGGATGGCCAATCTTTCCGGAGAATTTCCCTTACAGCCATTATATCATTTAAATTATGGCATTCCTCATACTGCTTTTTAACAGTAAAATGTCGACCAAGTAACATTTTTTCCGGCAAAAGTACATCATATTCATTCAAAATCTTACTATAGTCGGATCCCGCCAATATCCGGCGCTTCTTTTCCTCTATCGATTCATTACTGAGCCCCTCATGCCCAAAGTACCTTCTGTAATGGCATAAGCCAATATAGTCTACATTTAAATTTTTCCACGCCCAGTATAATCCAGTAAGTTCACAATAATTAGGGTTTTTATATGAAATATTATCCCCTATATTATCAGGAGTATACCCCAAATCAGCTTTCCCTTCTGCCCCCACCTGAATGGGTAAATAGACCTCATCTTCAGGCATCCAAAACATTTTATGCGTAGCGACTATTATTTTTGTATTCATACTCGTGTACCTTCGCCATAACAAAATTTTATAAAATCTGAATCTTTCTTTGAGCCTATAAATAAGGAAGTATAATCTTCCCATTTGCCGAATGGTATCGCTCCAAATGTCTTTCTGTCAAGTCTCCAACAATTCTAATCGATCCATGTCAAACATTAAGTACAATTACCAACAAATCTTTCAACGCATATTTAGTTCCATGGCTCCATCGATAATACATAACATAATTCCCAAATGACCCCAACACCTTCACATTGTGATGCGTAATACAACTATTTCGAAGCATCAAGAAGGAGTGATAGCGCTTAAACAAATTGCTAAAATTGCTGACTTCTTCACAGCTTTCCGCTCTTCCCATCAATTCATCTAAAACACACGCTCTTCGGATAATTTCGCTTTGATACTGAACCAGTGCGCTACGCAAGGAACCTCCCCACTTCTTCACTTTTTCCAAGAACGTCACCGGCATTCCACCAATCACATTATTTGCCTGCCTGTACTTCAAAAGTTGCTTAGGTAGCGGGATCACCTTCCCAATCATCAGTGACACCAAAAGCAACCACTCATCATGCACCGCTTCCTCAGGAAACGGTCTGGCCTTTTCGAAAACTATTCGGCGAAAGGCTGATGCGCTGCCTTGCATGACATTATGATCGAGCACTTTCCGGTAATCTCCAGTTAGGAATTCCCTATAATTAAAATCCAAAGAGGCTCGCCAGAACGAGGGATACAATACATGCAGTGACTCATCCACCAGCTCCGCATCGTGAAATACCGTCACAACCTCAGGACATTCAACAAATATCTGATTCATAAGCTCCATCTTATGCAAATCCCATACATCATCCTGATCACTCAGATAGATGATATCTCCTTGGCAGAGAGAAATAGCTTTCTGAAAATTCTTCTTATATCCGAGATTTTTCTCGTTCTGCACAAGCATCCAACTTCCTCGCCAGACCCTCATCGTTTCTTTTATGGCAGAAATGGTATGATCATTTGAACCATCGTCGCAAATAATGATTTCGTCCGGAGGCAAAGTCTGATGAATAATGCTTTCAAGCTGTTCTTTAATATATTTCTCTCCATTGTAAGTGCACATAGCGACGGAATTCATCATGCGGCACCTCTCGTAGCGATGCCAGCAGATAATCTATCAAAAACTATTTCCCTTGATATTTCCCCATATGCCCAAGGAAACCATCTCTCACCCCCCCGAAAATGTGTTTCATTTTACTGGCTTTTTGCTTTTCTGCCAGCAGTATCTTAATAATCATTTTCACACTCTCCAAAATATACTCTTTTCGAACAGCCGGATATCGTTTGGCTACGTAAATCTTATTTCTAAAAATGTAGTATCTTCTGATCGCGCTGTGATTGAATGTATTATAAGTAAACAAGAACAAATGATGATACGTTTTATTCCCAATAGAGTGTTTCATTTTTATGCCAGGAAATTCAATGATATGATAGCCCTTCTCTTCTGCGCGATAGCAGTACTCAAGGTCTACTTCATCAATGAAAAGCGCTTCATCAAACCCACCCAAAGCTAGTGCAATTTTTACTGGAACAATAGAACCAGAAGTGATCGCAGCCCGCACGCGCTTTGAGTCAGCATCTACCGCTTCTCCATCATAATTGACCGCATACATGGCTACTTTGTCTGGCACCTTAGTTTCAAACTCTTCGACAAGTCGCTTATATTTTAGTATCATATCAGAAAAAAACCGGCTGTCCTGATCCATAGTTAAAAGATAATCACAGTCACTTTCTTTCAATGCGTAATTCAACGCATAAGAAATCCCCTTGTTATCATGAAACGCAACATACTTTACATGAGGCTGCTGCTCAGCCCACGAAGCCCACCGTGGATCTGGCGTTTCCGTATTGTCCATGACATACAGTACTTCAAGTGCGCTCAGATAAGACTCTATATTTTCTAAAACCTCATCGTCCGGGTGATATAACGTCACCACGCCAGCTAGTTTCATCAAATATCTATCTCCTTTAATAAAAGAATCTGTACAAAAATTGAATAAAGCGGAACAGTCGTACTTCTATCATCACTTAGACGGCTTCCGCACATAATCTAACATTGCATCAATCATGCTCCCCTGAAACTTCGTTTTCAGATACTGCTCTACTTCCAGTTTTTCAATCGGACTCAAATCATTATACTTCACGCTCAGTTCTTGAATCTTTATCTCCAGTTCCGAAATGAACCATTCTGATTTCTTTTGCATAATTTCACCTTTAGCTTATAAATCATTTAGATGCTAATAAAAAACAACCTACATCATTAGGAATTTTTGAGCCAATCATAAATTTTTATCAACCGTTTAAAATCGCTGCTTCCTTTCGCCGAGTATAATAGTTCAAAAGATTCCGACCATTCCCTTGAATTTTGAGCACGGATCTGTGGCATAATTAAATCAACCAAGAGGTCAGCATCATACCAAAGAAAAAAGTACATCAACATCAAAAAATTCAAGAGACATGATCATAGCCATATATCAGTGTAAGAAATATCGATTTTCTGCTCTGATACCAAAAAGTATTCAGTATATTTTATTACATTCGCTCAAGGAGAATAAAAATGCGAAAAAGCCAAGTATGGTTTTCATATATATCGGGGAATTTACCTATTAGCCTCGTTTACTTCATCTCTGTTCTTTTTGATATTCTTTCTATGCATACGCCTGAACTTCTCCTAAAAGTCGGATTGTTGACTAATACTGATCCGATTTCCGATATGGCGCTTTGCACTGAATCAATTTTGGCAATAATCTATTTATTAGCAACTCTATATTCAACTTTCCAGACATATCTATATTTTCATGAAGCTTATACCGACTTAGAAAAAAAGATAAACTGCAACCAGTATCTTCTCTCCGACACTAAATTAAAAACAATTTTTTCATCTGGTTCAATTACATACTATGTACTCCCGCTGGCATCTTTTGCAAGCAGTGATAATAATCTAAAGGGTGCTTTAATCCTCACCGTGCTCTTTTTTCTTTTTGGCTGTATTTATGTCAGAGAACGTCTGACCGCGTATACCCCTATACTAGTTCTTTTGGGATATAGTATGCTATCCGGTACGATAACAACAATTACAGAAAATAAAAAAATAATAAAAGACACTCTTCTTCTAACAAAAGTTCCAAAACATTTTATTTATGGTACTACCTACCATGTACACGCAAAGCGACTCACAGACTCTGTTATGATAGGAAAAATAGAGTAAATACTTTACTCATGCTGCATAGGTTTTAGACTGTACACATTTTGATCGGGCGCATCTATATCCATCCCTATTCTATCTTGTAAGTATTTGAGTATGTTATTTTTTACTTTATCATCATTTAAAATCATATTGCCCTCGTCATCTAATGTAACTTGTAGTCGAGCCGCAAGCTCCGGCTTTTGCGATATTTTAACTAAGTTGTCTAAACGTTCTTTATTATAGGATATAAAATATCTAGCCTGACGTGATAAAAATGTTTCCTTTAATTGTTCAAATATTGCTTCGGGTAACGCAGCCTTGACATCCTCAATACACTTTTCCTTTTGCCGCTGATTATAATTGCGTAATCCCAATATTTTCTGCATATTAGGTGTCAAAAAATAAACATTATTCTTCCAAATCACTGTATCCATATATGGCACCAGTTGAAGAAGCTTATCAGCGATCAGATCAAAACCTCCTTCTTTTAATGTCCAAAAAGTTTTGAATGTTTTTCTCTGTTTTAAGTTTATAATTGGATTCTTTTTTGCTAAAAGTGTCAGCTTTTGTTCTCCTGCTCTTATTTGAAAAGCATATCCATCAAACTTATGATCCAGTACATCTCCCTCAGAAAGAACACATTCAAACTCTATCGATTCTAAAATTTGTTCTATACGGTTATTTATACCTTCATGCTCTGCAGAATGTATTCTATATCATTTCTATAATCAGCATTGGGATATTCTTGCAAAATCCATTCTTCGGAAAAAACTTTTCTGCGAAGAATTTCCCATACTTGCTCAAGAAAACTCTTCATTGCATTTTCATTCAAAGGAGCCACAACAGAGATAATTTTTTTATTATACTTTTGTAAATAACAAGTACAGCTATCTGCTTTTTCATAAAAATCACATATTTCATTCAACCATTTACGAATCTCTTCCATACTACCCCTCCATTATAAAAAAATAAACACCACTCCACTATCTACATTCATTTAGTTTAAGTCGGAATAATTTTATATCTATCCTACTCGATCCGTATCTTCCCCTCCACGACCTTCAGGAGATACTGTCCATACGGGCTCTTGCCATACTGCTTTGCGCTCTCTGCCAAAGCTGCCTTATCGATCCAGCCGTTCACGTAGGCGATCTCTTCCGGCATGGAGATGTGGATGCCGGCGCGGGTTTCTACGGAGCGGACGAATTCGGTGGCTTCGTAGAGGGAGTCCATCGTGCCGGTATCGAGCCAGGCGTAGCCGCGGCCCAGGGTGACTACGTTCAGATTTCCTTTTTCAAGATAGATCTTATTGAGATCTGTGATTTCAAGCTCGCCTCTCGCGGAGGGCTTCACCTGTTTCGCATATTCGCAGACGTTCTGGTCATAGAAATAGAGCCCCGTCACAGCGTAGTTCGACTTCGGATGGGCGGGTTTCTCCTCGATGGACTTGGCACGCCCTTCTTCGTCGAAGTCGATGACGCCGAAGCGCTCCGGATCGTCGACGTAGTAGCCAAAGACAGTGGCACCTTCTGTGCGGGAGGCAGCTTCTTTCAGGTACTTTGTGAGGCCTGCGCCGTAGAAGATGTTATCCCCCAGTATCATCGCGCAAGGCTCGCCATCGATGAATTCTTCTCCCAGGATGAAGGCCTGTGCGAGGCCGTCGGGAGAGGGCTGGACCTTGTAGGAGAGGTGGATGCCATAGCGCGAGCCGTCACCTAAAAGCCGCTCGAAGTTTGGCAGATCCTTCGGGGTAGAGATGATGAGAATATCCTTGATCCCCGACAGCATGAGGGTGGAGAGGGGATAGAAGATCATCGGTTTGTCATAAATCGGAAGCAGCTGCTTCGATGTCACCCTGGTTAATGGATAAAGCCTTGTGCCGGAGCCTCCGGCGAGAATAATACCTTTCATAAAAACATATCCCTTTCTTTACATTTTCACTAACAAAAGACATATTCCTCTATTATCCATAGAATAAATTCTTTACTTTTTTAATTTTAAGTACGGATATACTAAAATAATTTGTTCTACCCAAGACAAATATACAAATACATTAAATAGAAAATTAACAAATATGTTTTTGCTTATATATTCTTTAATAAAGTATCTTCTTGAATCATACATAATTTTCATTTTCTTGAAATAGGATATTGCCTTGTTGATGCTAGTTGAATGCGCATGAGTAAATTCAATAGAAGGACATACTCCTATCTTTTTATGAACCCTATGCATTTTCTTAGTTAATATATCTTCCTCCATAAATAAGAATGTATTTTCATCAAATCCATGGATTTGTATCCAACTGGCTGCGTCTGCAAAGAATAAACAACCTTCAACCGTTGGAACCTCAATTAAAGATTTCCTATCTTTCAATGTGTTTACTACAAAGTTACCTTTTAGCATTTCTTGAATCTTTGAAAAGGAAGAAAACATAGACATAATTGCCTGTCCAAAGTCTAACTCCCGCCAGAAAGCTCTCTTACTTATATTTCCATAGATGTCGTGCTGAACACCTGTTATGATTCCATAATCGGGATATTTTATAAAAAGTTTTTTTATCTTCCCTGCAAATTCATCAGAGAAATATATATCTGGATTTACTATGCCAATAACATCTACATTATAATTCTCAAGTAGATAATTAATTCCGATATTATTTCCTTTAGCATATCCTCCATTACTAGGGGAGCGTAAAAGAACCCACCTGTCATTACGATGCTTAGCAAGCTGATCATAAGAATCATTAGTCGAACAATTATCTACCACAATAATATAATCAATGTTTTTATAATCCAAAATCGGTTGTAAGCATTTCAAAGTTGTTTCGTAATCATTATAGTTTAAAATTACAATTCCCGTTTTCAATTAAAAGCGAACCTCATTCTTTCACAAATTAGATAAAAAAATCGGATAAAAGACGTTCTGCATCATAATTCTTCTTTCCTTTCCCTAGCTTTGCGTCAGTTAACCAATAAATTTTCCTATAAAAATCACATTTTTTATAAATACCACGTACAATAGACAATGAATCCAGCAAACCATCTATAGGAAATATATCTATCCACAGATGATTATCATCACTATCTACACTGTATTCAATTTTAACTTCAGTATTCCTATCAACAAGCTTTGCAAGAGGCTGAGAAAGGTTTCCTAATGCAGGTGCTCTCAGAAGATACTGCCCCTCTTTAAGATATGTCTGCAATAGTTTCTCATAATCATCTCTAGGCATACAAACATCAATATCATCATCCCAAGGAATAAATCCATGATGGCGGATACCACCTAATAAAGTTCCCCCTGCCAAATAGAATCTAAGTCCATAGCTTTGACAAAATTCTTGAAAAGCTAATAAAATAGCCAGCTCTCGTTTTTTATTTCGTCACCAGTAAGAGCTTTTTCTTTATTTAAATATTTCATATCAATACCCAGATCTTTCCTTGACTAAAAATTTAAAGATTCAGAATCTATGCAATATCCAATATTAATGCAACAAGCACTAATAAAGTTATATGAGTAAAAATAGCCAATTATAAAAGCTCTGTCATACAATGTTCTATAACTTCTTTGGCTTTTTTAAAAGTATAATATTTATTGAAAATATTCTTATTTTGAAAAGCAACTCGTAGCAGATTCCGTTCATCCATCTCTAAAAATTCACGAATTATCTGTGTAAATTCAGCCGCAGTATTTGCCCTGCGAATACCTCCTAATTTATCATCTCCTATAGCATCTTCATACCCAACCAGCGCTTCATCGCTTCCGGCAATAGGAAGCCCCATGCTGAGAGTTTCAGCAACCTTTACCTTCATACCTGCACCAGTTGGAATAGGCGCTACCATTAAGCTGTTTTGTGGTAGAAAGTCTTCCAGTTCATTGAAGTCCGCCACCAGTCTGATATTGGGAGCCAGCTTTGTCCAGCGATAAATCTCATCTATGGGATTCCCACCAGCAATAATGAGCTGGAAGTCATCATTTTGAGCAAAATTTGGAAGCCACACCTGTTTTATCAGCATTTCTACTGCTGAGACATTTGCACCATAACTTAAACTTCCTATAAACGCTACCGTTTTCTTGGAAGCTTTTATTTTCAGGTTACGAGTATGCTCCAGGCATATAGGTAGGATATACTCACATGGATCATTATAATGATAAAGTTCTTTGCATCGCTTTACATCTCTATGTGTCAAATAGACAAGTCTATCACTATATTTTACTGCATCTCCCTCATCATTTCTCACGACATACTTTTCAATCGTTTTAAGGATTTTTCCTTTAATTCCCTTTTTCATCGCAAAGTAGGAATCAACATAATCGTATTCAATATTGTCTACAAACGTAATAATTTTGATTTCAGGTTGTACCTTTTTTAATTCTTTGGCAATAAATCCCAACCGTGTGCGCCCTAAAAAGAGCACATCCGCGTGATATGCCATGATTTTATCTTTATGCTTTTCCCATGTAAAATACATAAAATTGCTATGGCCATGCAGCCTAGCACTTTTATCCAGTTTTCTATTTTTAACAACATCTACATTCATTGCTTCCGGCATATTCTGCCCCAGAGAAATGACTCTAAAACTCGCATTTTTCTTCGCAGCATAAGCCTTAATCGCACTATAGTATTTCCGTGCCCCTAAGCATCCGCCGCCATGTCCCATAATGTTATTATCAGTAATATATAAAATATTCATCTTCAATCCTCTTTAAGTAAGAACTTCTTGAAAACCTTCCCAGATTCTGTTCCATTCATACTTTCCCTCTACCAGTTTTTTCCCAGCTTCAGCCACGTTCAAGGCATCATCATAATGCCCCAGCAAATAGTCAACCTGTTCAGCTATCGCTACAGAATCATTTCTAACCCAGAGCTCTTTGCCATCTTCTACTGCAATTCCCTCTGCACCTACATCATTAGTCACAACGGGTACCCCCATGGACATGGCTTCCAGAATTTTCGTCTTTATTCCGGTTCCATACAAAATCGGAGAAAGGAAAATCTGGCTTTTTCGAATATATTCTACTAGATTGTCGACACGTCCAGTAAATATGATATGATTATTATCCTTATATTTCTGTCTGATATCATCCGGGCATTTCCCAATAACCATAAATTTCACATCATGATGAATTTTAGGAAGTATATCAGAAATAATCCAGTGGAGTGTATCTACATTTGCCGCCACTTTCAAATTCCCCACGTAAGAAAGTAGATTCTTTTCTGGTTCTCTAGTCAACTCCTTTTCCGGAACAGCATTAATCCCGACCGGGATGGTTATGGCTTTCCCTGGCTGTTTCTGATTGAGATAATCTGTCTCTACCTTTGAAACAAAAATAACCTTGTCATATAGCTTAGAGTAGTATATTTCAGCTTTAGCCACCAAATTTTTTTCTATAGTAAGGACAGCATTTCGCACCATCTGATTACCTATGAGCTTATTTATAATGCCTGGCAAGCTTCCGGCATACTGACCGGAAATATTAGATTTATACCTGGCATGGAGCTGTCTTTCGTATCGAGCTGATAAGAGATCGTCCATATCCAGAACCTTCACCGCATGACTATGTCGAAAGGCATTAAAATACATGGATGTACGGATCATGTCTGTGAAAATATAATCAGGCTGAAGTTCATCGCAGTATTTCTTAATCTGTTCAGAATTCTGCCTGCTGTAATACAAAGAGCACTGGATTGGCCATTTACGAGTGAGCAGGGACTTCGTTACCAAATTTTGAATTTTCTCTACTTTTCCAATAGGCTTAGCCAAGCGTACCTCTTTGATAAATTCAGGTTTTTTCTCTATATCTGCCTCTGTCTGCCCTGCTTCCAGAAAGGAATAGATATAAATATCACAACTATATTTTTCATGAATACCTTTGCAGTAGTAGTACAGGCTTAATTTCCGCCCGCTATCCGTTGGCCAGAAAAGTCTTGTCGTTACAAAAAGCAGCTTCTTGTTACTCATACTAGCTTGGTGAACTCCTTATTTGCCTTTGCATAATCTTCAGGGATTCCAATATCTATAAAATATCCATCACACAGGAAAGCACTAAACACTTTCGAGTCTACATATTTCTCCAGAAAGTCTTTTTCCATCATAAATTTAGCCTGAGAAATATCATCAAAAAGGTTACGATTCAGTATATATACCCCACCGTTGATAAATCCCTTCTCACATGCCTTTTTCTCTACAAACCGGGTAATCCTGTAATCATCACCAAATTGGACTGTTCCATATCGTGAGAAATCATGAAGCCCTTTCACTGCCAGTGTAGCATCAGAATGAACCTGCTTATGAAAATCAATCATTTTGGAAAAATCTACACTGAAAAATGTATCTCCATTTAGCACTACTGCTACATCTTCCGTTACCTGCCGTAATGCTTTTTTTAGTGCGCCACCAGTAAGAAGTGGTTCGTCTTCTACAGAATAGGATAAAGAAATGCCTTTATAATGAGAACCGAAAAAGTCTTGAATTATTTCTTTCTTATACCCTACTGCCAAAATAGTATGAGTACAACCATTCCTATCCAATTGATCAAGTAAATAGGATAGGAATGGCTTACCGGCTACCGGAGCCATGGGCTTAGGTACATCATGAACTACTTTTTGCAGCCTGGTTCCAAATCCACCGGCTAATATCACTGCTTCCATAATGTATCCCCCACCTTGAAAATCTCATTTTCCACTGCCAGGCAGAGAGCATGATAAACAGGCAGATGAAATTCCTGCACTTTAAAGGTCTCCGTCTCCGGTACAGCTATGCAAATATCTGCCAACCTTCTGAGTTTTCCACCATCCTGCCCAGTCAGTGCAATAACGGTAAGTCCCATGGCTTTAGCCACTTCAGTCGCATAAACAACATTGCGGGAATTCCCTGATGTGCTGATGGCCATAAGGATGTCCCCTTTGTCGCCATAGCCAAGGACCTGTTGGGCAAATACATAGTCCGGATTCACATCATTGGCAAAGGCCGTGTTTAATCCAGATTCACAAACAAGGGCTATCGCGCGAAGCGGCATCTGAAGATGATTTCCTAAATCATAGCCATTCTCATATTTCTCCAGCTTGTTCCGGAGTTCTATTGGGATTGATCGATACTGCTTAAAGGATTTCATCAGCTCTCCAACTATGTGCAGAGAATCTGCGGCACTGCCTCCGTTACCGCATACCAAAAGCTTCCCTTTATACTGATACAGATGAATTAAGGATTCAGCAGCTGCATATATATGATCTTCAATCGTCTTCAATGCAGGGTATCTATCAAGTAACTCTATCAAATACGCTTCTGTCGTCTTTTTCATAAGTTCTCCTCAAAAATTTACAGGTTCTTCTTCTCTGTAATAAATGATGCGAGTGCCGCCTGTTTCAAAGGAAAATGGAACATACAGAAGTTTTTCCAACGCTTTTTTTACGTAAGGCTTTTTATCTTTATCCACATAAAACAGCAAAAAACCACCACCTCCGGAACCCAGGAGTTTTCCTCCTTCTGCTCCTGCTTTACGGGCAGTGTCATACATAGCATCTATTTCTCCTGTAGAAATACCACCGGAAAGGCTTCTCTTGATTTGCCACGATTCATGAAGCAGCCGGCCAAATTCGGTTAAATTCCCTTTGCCTGTCAAAATATTCTGGGCATCTCCTACCATGCCCTTCATATCCTGCAGACAACGTATTTTATCTTGGAAATTTTCTCTCACCTTTTCCTGCACATCTGCTGACATATGCGAAAATCCGGTAAAGAACAGCATAAGGGAATCATTTAACTCCTGTTTCCGATCCCGTGAAATCACGAGAGGAATCACATGATATCCATCTTCATCCATATCAATTCTATTAAGGCCGCCAAAAGAAGCTGCAATCTGGTCCTGAATCCCACCGGCTTCATCGCATAATATTCTTTCTATATAAATAGCTTCATCGGCCAGTTTTTTCTTGTCCGCCATTTCTCCCTTTAAAGCGTGAAAAGCATTCAGTATTCCCACAGCAAAGGATGAACTGGTGCCAAGTCCTGTTCTCGCCGGAAGATCTGCATCATAAGCTAGTCGTATATGATGCATTTTCTGGTACTTCATACAATTCCGGATTAATGGATGCTGTATCTGGTCAATATCAGTGACCCTCTCAATATGGGAATATACAAATTCAGAAGAGTAATTAAAGAATTTCGGCAAATGACGAGCTGTCACATAGCAATATTTATCAAAAGTTGTGGAGAGAACGCTTCCTCCATACTCTTCATAGAATTCTTTCATATCTGTCCCGCCACCAAAAAAAGACATACGAAACGGTGTCTTAGTAATAACCATAGAGTCACCTCAACGATTAATCAAAAAATGCACAGCATTTAATAAATTAGGAAATTGCTTATCTGCTAAAAGAATGATATTTGCAACTGCAATCGTACGAATTCCATAATTCCTGCCAGCTTCTATATCACTCTTACTATCCCCAATCATCCATGATTTCGATTTATCGATAGGAAAATCCTGCTCTGCCTGCAAAAATAAACCTATATCAGGTTTACGACAATGGCATGTTCCCTTCTCATGAGGGCACACATAAATGCCATCTATATGAGCACCATGTTTGCATAGTTCTTCTTCCATAGCAGAATGAATAGCTTGCAAATTCTTCAGTGTCATCAAACTTCTAGCTATCCCTCGCTGATTTGTAATGATGATAATATGCCAGTCATTATCGTTTAGTAAACGAATAGCATCTATAGCCCCTGGTAAGAAGTGAAATTCCTTCCAAGTTTTTATATAGTCCCCCTCAGGAGCCTTTTCATTAATAACTCCATCTCGGTCAAGAAATACTGTCTTCTCTTTCATATTCATGCACTCAATACGCCCCTTTATGGCTGAGAACAACCGCAATGGTGCGCCAAAGGAGCACGAAATCCAGCCACACGCTCCAGTTATGCACGTACCAACTGTCCATCTGGACTCTTTCGGGATAGTCTATATCGCTTCTGCCGCTGGTCTGCCACATGCCGGTGATGCCGGGGAGGACGGAGTAGTACTCTTTGATATATTTCCCATACCGCGGAACTTCCTTCTGGATGATGGGGCGGGGTCCGACGAGGCTCATCTCACCTTTGAGGACATTCAGGAGCTGAGGCAGCTCATCGAGGCTGGTCTTTCGGAGGAAAGCGCCGCTCTTTGTGATGCGGGGATCGTTCTTCAGTTTGAATTCTCTATCCCATTCTTCTTTCGCCGCCGGATCGGTCGCGAGGAGGTGGTCTAAGATTTCCTGTGAATTCGTACACATGGAGCGGAATTTGTAGCAGTTGAATTCTTTCCCGTCTTTGCCGACACGGCGATGCTTGAAGATGACCGGTCCCGGAGAGTCGTGATAGACCCATGCTGCGATGAGGAGAAGGATAGGCGAGATCAGAAGGCCGCCGCAGATGGTGGCGACGAGGTCGAAGAGCCGCTTGGCGATCTGGTTCGATGTCCGGGCGAGGTTATTCCGGATCTGGAGCACCATGATCTTCGCATCGAAGAAGGACTCGGCGGTCACATTCGACATGGGGACAGCGACGAGGTTCGGCACGACGCCTACATTTCTCACGAGGGTCTGTGCCTGGTAGATGAGGGAAGAGAGCTGTGTCTGCGGGATGCCGGGGGCAGCGATGATGACATGCTGGACGCCGGTATCACGAATGACGTGCTCCATGTCACCAAATCCGCCAAGGATGGTGCAGGACTTGTCGTAGGGCTCATGGTCTTCGAGGAAACCGACGATGCGGTAGCGCATGCCGGTATCATTCTGTATTTGGCGTGCCATGACTTCGCCGGTCTTTCCTGCCCCGACGATGAGGATGGGGATCTGGAAGGCTTTCGATTCCTTCATCCCTTTCGCCAGAATGACACGGAAGAGGCAAAGCAGGGCGAAGGAAATCGCGGTGTAGAGGATGACATAGAAACGGGATACATCCCCCGCCACCTGCGTGAGGAACATGAGGATGATGGAGAAGACGGTGCCACCCAAGGAGGCTCGAAACAATTTTTTCATCATCTGGTAGATGAGCATGCGCTTCCCATAGAGGCCTTCATAGAGGATAAAGGCCATGTAGACCAGTGGCACCCAGAAATATTGGTAGATGGGGGCGATGTGATAGGTGGTGTAGGTGATCAGGAGGTTTCGAATGGCAAGGGAGAGTATCCCTGCCAGGACGAGGGCGATGTAGTCACCTATGAGGTAGAAAAATGCGGCGCCGGATGCGCAGGAAATGGTATGGTGGTGTTTAGGGGTTTTCATGTGGTGGTATTCTTTCTTGTATTATGAGACTATGAGACTTGGAGACGTTAGACTTGGAGACAATAGACCTGGAGACGTTAGACTTAGAGACGATAGACTCGGAGACTTTAGACTTAGAGTCTTTAGATCCGAAGACTGCGAGACTGAAAAAAACAATCACCATCAGATGTCTGCTATCTGATGTCTTCAAGTCTTTTCGTCTTTTAGTCTCCTATTTTAGTCTCCTAGTCTAAAAAAAGGGGGGAGGTTCATTGTACCCCCCCGAAAAAATTTTCGTTTACGAAAATTCAGTAAAGAAGCACTCGGTTTGTCATTTTCCCTGTGGCATTTTTACGCTCATATTATATCATATTTTCTTATAAAACGCAGAAAGAAAGCCGCCGGTCTGCAAATATTTGTCGATGAAAGATGCCGAGACATCAGACTGCAGATATCAGATTTCTGACGTCTGATGTCTAATGTCTAACGTCTAACGTCTCCCAGTCTCTTAGTCTCCCTGCCCCTCTGCTTGCTAAAAATCTAATTTCTTTCTATAATAAGTACAGAAAATGGTACCAGAAAGGATGGGATTGACATGATTGCCATGAATTACTCCACGCTCCGCAGCCATATGAAATATGCTTTCGATGCTTGCTGCGATGATATGGAAACGCTTATCGTCACACGCAAGGACAACCGGAATGTGGTCGTACTGTCAGAGGAGTCGTATAACAATCTGATGGAAAACCTGTATGTGCGGACTTCGAAGAAAAACTACGACAGGCTTCTCACCAGTATCGCACAAGCCAAGGCGGGGCAGTGTAAAAAGAGAGACTTGATCGAAGATGAATAAAGCATTCACGGATATTGGCTGGGAAGACTACCTGTACTGGCAGACGGAAGACCGGAAGACGCTGCGTAAAATCAATACGCTTTTGAAAGATATCGAGAGAAATGGTAATGAGGGCATCGGAAAGCCCGAACCGCTGACAGGGGATTTATCTGGTTTCTGGAGCCGCCGGATCAATCAAAAGGACCGGTTAATCTATGCTTTGGAAATGGATCAGATCATCATCATTGCCTGCCGGTATCATTATGATGATACATAAAAAGAGCATGCTGCATTTAGTCGGCATGCTCTTTTTATGTATGTGGGACTTGGAGACGTTAGACTTTAGACTTCTGACCCTTCTGACGTCTGATCTCCGATGTCTAACGTCTTTCAGTCTCTTGGTCTCTCAGTCTCTTAGTCTCTCACCGGAATATCTTGGAAAGCTCATCATCCGTCATATTTCCTATCCAGCTTTCGCCGACGGAAACGGTCATGTCGGCGAGGGATTTTTTCTTTTGGATGATCTCATTGATTTTTTCTTCGAAGGTATTCTTGGTGATGAAGCGGTGGACGAGGACGTTGTTCTTTTGGCCGATGCGGTAGGCGCGGTCTGTCGCCTGAGACTCTACGGCGGGATTCCACCAGAGGTCGTAGTGGATGACGTGGGAGGCGGCGGTGAGATTGAGACCGGTGCCGGCGGCTTTCAGGGAGAGGATGAAGAATCTTGCCTTCGGGTCTGTCTGGAAGCGGTCCACCATGTCCTTTCTCTCTTGGAGGGAGCAACCGCCGTGGAGGAACATCGGACGTTCCCCCAGTTTGCTCTCGAGGAAATCTGCCAGTTTGTCTCCCATGCTCTTGAACTGGGTGAAGATCAGGGCCTTTTCACGGCTGGCCTGGATGCTTTCTGCGAGGTCTAAGAGGCGCTCGGCTTTGCCGGAGAGGGCGGGATCCCAGTTGTCTTCTTTGGTGAAGAGGGCGGGATGGTTGCAGATCTCCTTCAGGGCGAGGATCATCTGCAGGACGAGGCCCTGGCGCTTGAAGAGGGAGGCTTTGTCTCCGTCTTTCTGCTCGCTGATGACGCGGAGGCTTTCTTCTACAGTCTGGTGATACAGAGCAGCCTGCGCGGGGGTGAGGAGGGTGTACTCGTCCTGCTCCAGTTTGTCGGGAAGGTCGCTGATGATGGTCTTGTCTGTCTTGAGGCGGCGCAGGAGCATGGGCGCGGTGATGCTTTTGAAGCGTTCGGCTGCTTTTCTGTCCTGCTCGTACTGGATGGGATTCGCATAGCGTGTCTGGAAGGTCTTCGCACTGCCGAGGTAGCCTTTGTTGGTAAATTCCATGATGGACCAGAATTCTTTGAGGCTGTTCTCGACGGGGGTGCCGGAGATGGCGATGCGGATGGGCGCTTTCATGCTGCGGACGGCCCGGCTCTGGGCGGTGTCGGGGTTCTTGATGTTCTGCGCTTCGTCGATGATGAAGACTTCCCATTTCTTCTTTTTGAGAAGCTCCTGGTCGCTTCGAAGGAGTCCATAAGTGGTAAGAAGGATGTCCCCATGGAAATCAGCGAGGTCGCGCTTGGCGCCATAGTAGAGGAAAACGGTGAGGAGAGGTGCGAAGCGGGCGATCTCTTCCTGCCAGTTGGAGAGAAGGCTCGTCGGCACGACAATGAGCGCTTTCTTCTTGGCAAGGCGTCCTTCTTCGCGGAGCTTTTCGAGGAAGGTGATGACCTGAAGGGTCTTCCCAAGGCCCATATCATCAGCTAGGATGCTGCCGAAGCCGAGGCGGCTGTTGTTGTAAAGCCACGCATAGCCGCGCTTCTGGTAGGGGCGAAGTGTCGCACATACATTTTCCGGCAGCGCGACGGGCTCGCCCTCTTTCATGGAGGAGAGCAGTCGCTTCACCTCGCTCGTCATGGTGATCTCCGCGCCTTCATAGCTGCCCTCGAGGGCGATGCGGAGGAGCTCTTCCCTCTTGAGGGAGAGAGGGTGCTGCCACATTTTTTCGAGCTTTTTCAGATCTGCCTCGGTCACATAGAGGTATTGTCCCTTGAATGCGATGAGAGAGCCTGCTTTGACGGATAGTTTTTCGAAATCTTCCGGGGACATCCGCTCGTCTCCAAGGGCGATCTGCCAGTCGAAGTCGAGCATGTCTTCCAAAGAGAGGAGGGACGGTGCATGCGATGCTCCCTCTTCTTTCTTTTTGAGGCGAAGTGTCTTCTTCGGACGGATGAGGTGCTGCAAGGACTTCGGCAGGATGACGCGCGCGCCCAGAAGACGCATGGCCGGGATGGCTTCCAAAAGGAAGGGGGCAAAGGTTTCCGCCGTGAAGGAGATCGGTGTCCTTCCTTCGCTGTCCATGTAGTCTTCCATGCCGGTCACGAGGGAAGAAAGCAGGTCGATATCCTTTAAGATCTGGTAGCGGCAGGCATCATAATCAGCCTTCGTGAAGACATCTGCGAGCGGCACTGCGTCCCCTTCGCTGTCCTCACTGTCTACGACGGAGAGGTCCAGACGAAAGGCTTTTGTTTTCGGATCATCTGACACGAGAAGCACGGGCTGCCAGCGGGCGGTGCTCAGGTGGAAATAGGACAGCCATGATGCGATGCCGTCAGCCTCGGGGTGCGGCTTTCCTTCTCGCGCCATCAGGGGCTCCCCCATGAAGAAAAGATCATAGATGGGATCATCTGCGAAATTTTTCTTCGCCATGTTTTGCATCAAGTGCGTGAGAAAAAGTGAAAGTGCCGCCTCGGCAGGCTCTCTGGCAAAGCATCTTTTCTCTCTGTATCGCGCGATTTCTACCATGGAAGGGGTCACCCATTTCGAGAGGATCCCCATGGCTTCCGCAGTGCCCGTGTCCTGCTCGGTCGGCATCCAGCGGATGGCGAGGGCATTCTCATCCACACGCACCAGCTCGGGGATGGCATTCCCTGTACGGAGAAGGTGTATAGCGAGCAGCACCACCTCGCGGAAGGCACGCACGGTGTAAGAGCTGTCCGCCGCTTCCTCTTCCGTCATATCGAGAAGAGCCGCGAGGAAACGGCTCATCGGCCACCAGTCGCCGCGATCTGTGTAGAGCTTCCCCTCGGAGAGCCCTTCGATCACGAGATGCACGGAAGAAACGGAGGCAAGCTCCAGGCTGTCTTTCCCTCCGCCCACGACGTAAACGGCTGACGAATCAAAGAGCGCTTTCTCTGCGATCTTTCTGACGCCCGTCATGGTCTTTTCATAGACGCGGCCAAAGCTGCCGCGCCCGTAGAAAGCGGGCGAAGCGGGAAGCACACGCATCCACAAGGAAAAGAGGCTTTTGATCTTCGTGAAATCTGGAATTTCCGCCGTTTCCTCTGCCATGGGAAGTGCCATATCCTTGACCAGTTCCCCTTTCACAAGGTCATCCCAACGCGGGATCTTGGCAGACATCTCATCGGTGATCGTCACATGCCGCTTCTTTAGCTCGCTCACAAGCGACACGCCATGCAGGGAAAAGACTTGGAAAGGATCATTGTCGATGGCACGGCTCACCTCATAGATGACGGCCGCAATGTGCTTGCAGAGGTGCGCCCAGTCGGGACAGCTGCAATGCATCTCGATGTCATTCATCGAGGAAGGAAATAGGGAAAGCCCTGCCTTTTCCGCAAGCTCCATGACAGCCGGAGACAGTTCTCGATGCAGGAGCTTCGTCACGATCGAAGGATGGCGCGATACATCATCCAGAAAGGCCTGGACTTTGTTTTCCGGAAAAGGAGGGAGCGTCAGCGTGACATGGTAGGGCGTGCGCCGCGTCCCCTGCACCTTCGCAGTCAGCGTCTCCCCCTCCCTGCGCATGGAAATGACCGCGCCGCCTCGCGCATACACCCGCCCGCGCGGCAGGCGGTTCTCATAGTCCGCCTCTTCGAGTGCGTTCAGCCACTCACTCCCCCACCAGGTATTGCCATATTGTAATTTCATCGTCTTTGCCTCGCTTCTCTGCTTTTTTCTTTATTATATGAAATCGCCGCGTTGCAGGCAATGGGCGTAACGGATGCCGTGGGGAAGGAGAGATGGTACGGCACAATAAATAAGAAACGCTGCGAGAATGAAAACAGGAATGAGTGGCTAGGGACTGGTGACTAGTAACTAGGAGACATCAGACTCCTGTATCGTCATTTCGAGCAAAGTGAGAAATCTTTGTCATTCGCGGTCAGAAGCTCTCGCTTTCCACACATGTGCCGCACACGTCTCCGTTTTCCTCATCTCTCTTTCATACCGCCAGTGCCCTATCCGCCCCTTCGGGGCACCTTCCCCTCGAGGGGAAGGCTTTGTCCGTCGCTATCGGTTTCTCCGCATATACTTGTATTCGCTCTGACGACATAGGGTTACGGCTTGCCGCGCTTCCATTCTGTGCAAATAAAAACCGCTCTGCGAGGACTGGCTTCGCAGAGCGGTTTCTGATTCTATTATTCTACGGTCACGGATTTTGCGAGATTTCTCGGCTTATCCACATCATTTCCTCTCTTGATAGAGGTGTAGTAAGCGAGGAGCTGCATCGGGATGACGGCGAGGATCGGTGCGATAAAGGGATCGACTCTCGGGATACGGACGGTCTCGGTCGTGTACTTCGCGATTTCTGTATCATCGACGAAGCCGATGCCGAGGACTTCGGCGCCGCGGGCGCGGACTTCCTGAATATTGCTGTACATCTTCGCGCTGACATCATCCTGGGTCGCCACGGCGATGACCGGGGTTTCCGGCGAAATGAGGGCGAGGGTGCCATGCTTCAGTTCACCGGCAGCGTAGGACTCCGCATGGATGTAGGAGACTTCTTTCAGCTTCAGTGCGCCTTCCATGGCGATCGCATAGTCGATGGAGCGGCCAAGGTAGAAAATATCATTCGCCTTGATGAGCTTTTCAGCGACATCTGCCATGTGTTCTTTTTCATCAAGCACGGTATCGATCTGATCTGGCAGATCTCTCAGTGCGTTGGTGATCTTCTGGATGAGTGCGGGCTTCAGTGTGCCTTTCAGCTGTCCCATGTAGAGAGCGAGGAGCAGGAGCGCCACGAGCTGGGTGGTATAGGCTTTCGTAGAAGCGACAGCGATTTCCGGACCCGCCAGAGTATAGACGACATTGTCGGCTTCACGCGCGATGGAGGAACCGATGGAATTCGTCACGGCAAGGCTCTTGGCACCGAGGCGTTTCGCTTCTTTGAGAGCCGCCAGGGTATCGATGGTTTCGCCGGACTGGCTGACTACGATGCAGAGCGTCTTATCGGTCGTGAGCGGACGGCTGTATCTATATTCGGAAGCGATTTCTACAGATACAGGGATCTTCACGAAGCGTTCGATGTAGTGCTTTGCGACGAGGCCGGCATGGTATGCGGTGCCGCAGGCGGTGATCAGGATGTGATCGATGCCGGAGAGGCATTCTTTCGTCCAGCCGAGATCGTCGAAATTGACGGAGCCGTCTTTATTGAGATGGATCTGTACTGTATCATGGACCGCTTTGGGCTGTTCATAGATTTCCTTCAGCATGAAATGCGGGTAACCGCCTTTTTCTGCGGCTTCCGCGCTCCACTTGACTTCCTGGATTTCTTTTTGGATCGGCTTGCCTTCGGCATCGAAGAGGGAAACGCCATCTTTCTTCACGATGGCCAGCTCACAGTCGTCAAGGATATAAATTTTTCTGGTATGGTTGATGACAGCCGGGATGTCGGAAGCGATGAAATTCTCGCCATCGCCAAGGCCGATGATGAGCGGATTGTCCTTCTTCGTGCAGATGATGGTGTCCGGCACCGCCTTGTCCATGATGACGAGGCTGTAGGAGCCTTCGATCACGGAGAGGACTTTGCGGACGGTGGAGAAGAAATCTCCGTCATCCATCTTTTCGAGAAGGTGTGCTACGACTTCGGTGTCGGTATCCGACTTGAAGACATGGCCTTCGTCGATCAGCTGCTTCTTGAGCGTCATGTAGTTTTCGATGATGCCATTGTGTACGATGACAAAATGGTTGTGGCAGTCGCCATGCGGATGGGCATTCCGATCCGAAGGCTGTCCGTGCGTCGCCCAGCGGGTATGCCCGATGCCGATGTGACCGGTAAGCGGATGCTCCTTCAGGGCTGCTTCCAGATTTGCCAGACGGCCTTTTTTCTTTTCGATAGAGATCGTACCTTTGTCATAGACGGCGATACCAGCCGAGTCATAGCCGCGATATTCGAGGCGTCTCAGCCCATCGATCAAAAAGCGGGACGCTTCGCCGCTGCCCACATAACCTACAATACCACACATACGGTATTCCTCCTTGCGTATTTCTTTGGAATGCTCTGCCGCTCTGGGCCGCCCCTTTCCATCAGGGCTGTCTTGGCTCATAAGCCAGAGGAGTTTTTGTTCTTATATGATATAAAGGAATTAAATTCTATAGAAATGCGGACTCCGCCCGCAACTATTCATACGGAGTTTATTATATCACATGTCATAAAAATAAGATATTCTTTTATGAACACGTAAAAAGGAGCATAACTGAGTTAAGCTCCTTCGCTACGTTTTTCTCATTATAGCATGGTTTGGAAAAGAAGGAAAGGGGATGACTGGTGACTAGGGACTGGTGACTGGGGAGACTAGGAGCCTTTAGACATTAGACTTCAGACTTCAGACTTCTGACTTCTGACTTCTGACTTCTGACTTCTGACTTCTGACTTCTGACTTCTTATCTCATTCAAATCGATCCCAATACCGATCCGATTTCCTGCATCTCTTCCATTTCCGAAAGACCTGCCACGGCGGCGAAGACGCCGATCATCGCAAGAAGCAGCAGGAAAAGGAGGAGCATCACGTAGGGCGCGATGGCGATCAGGACGGATTTCCCTGTGGAGAAGAAATAGTTCTCGCGGATCGCAAGGACATCAAGGACGAAGATCCACACGCAGATCGCAAAGGAACCGATGCTGGAGAGGAAGGAAAGCCCGATGCTTTCCGCCAGTGTGAAGAAGACGGAGAAGGCCAGCGGCAGCGATGCCGCCATGAATCCGGCAGTGATGCCCTTCGCGCTCCCTTGCCCGCCGAGAAGTCCGGAGAGGTAGTCGGTCACGGCGCTATGGACAAGAAGGGAAAGCCCTAGAAAGAGAAGCACGGCCAGAAACTCGACAAGAAGCCCCGGTCCTTCCGAGAAGGCGGACAGCGCCGTCAAGAAAAGCGTAAAGAGCCAGAGGATCCCCGCTTCACGAAGTCGTTCGCCGCGGGTGATGTCATAGAGCGCCGCCCGCGGTGTCACGATCAGCGAGTAGACAAGATCAAGAAAGGTATTCATGGAATTGCTCCTTTGGAATGAATGTATGATATGGGGAAGTCTTTGAGATATCAGACTTGGAGATGTTAGACTTCGGAGACAGTCAGACTTTAGACTTCAGATGTCAGACCTCTGATTTCCGATTTCAGACTTCTGACATCTGATGTCTGATGTCTGATGTCTCTAAGTCTAACGTCTCTTAGTCTAATATCCCTCACTTTATCGTGGGCTTCTCCCCTTCTACCAATGCCTTTTTCATGCTCTCTGCCATGGATTCTCCCATGACATTCGAGAGCCGGGCGGCTTCGCTTCGAAGGAGGGAGCGGAGCGTCACTGTGCCATTCGTATACGAGCGAGTCTCTATATGATCCACATCGAGCCCGCCGCTCGAGGCGGCGTAGTTCAGTGCATCGTAGTAATTGCCCATGGCATCGACAAGGCCGAGATCCTGTGCCTGACGGCCGGTCAGGATGCGCCCATCGGCGATGCTTTTTACTTTCTCTTCATCCATATGGCGTCCGTCCGCCACTGTCTGGACAAACTGGTGGTAAATGTCATCGACCATGGCCTGCAGCATCTCGCGCTCTTCGCCTGTCATCGGGCGGTACATGGAGAGGATATCCTTGTGCGCACCGCTCTTGATCTTATCATTCTTGACACCGACCTTATCCATCAGGTCTTCGATATTGGTATAGTCCATGTAAACGCCGATGCTGCCCGTCATCGTGGCTGGAGAGGCGAAAATGTAATTTCCCTTGCTCGCCAGCCAGTAGCCTGCCGAGGCGCACATATCGCCCATGGAGATCACGATGGGCTTCTTGCTGCTGCGGATCTTATCCATTTCTTCTGCGATCTCCTGGGTCGCTCCGGTCGAGCCGCCCGGGCTGTTGATGCGGATCAGAATGGCTTTGGCCTGCGGATCCTTTCTGGCTTCCTGAAGCTCTCGCATAATTTCCTCAGAAGAAGAACCGGAAGAACCACTCAACATCGAGTCCGTTTGCGGCCCGCCGTAGATCGCGCCGTCGATGCGAACGACGGCTACATAGCCCTCTCCCCGCTTTTCTTTTTCTGCTTTCCAAAGGGATGTGCTGCCCACCGAGAGCGCCGCTGCAAGGAGTAGGACTGCGAGAAGCAGGATCCATTTTCTTTTCGTCTGTATCGTCATAGAAATCGTCCTTTCATTTATTAGCTGATAGTTTCATTATAGCACAGGAGAGAAGAGGTTCATGGATGGGGAGCCTTTATTGACTTGTGTCTTCCATGCTGCTTTCGGGGCTGCTTCCTGGCATCACTGTTTAAAAAATCGGTGCTCGGCTGCTGCCGGAAATCGCCTGCTTGAAACGCATATCCCCGCTCTTTTTCATACCGCCAATGCCCTATCCGCCCCTTCGGGGCACCTTCCCCTCGAGGGGAAGGCTACGTTCGTCCGTATTGTTTTTCTCCACGTATCCTGTATTCGCTTTGACGATGCGAGAAAAGCCGCATCCTTGTATCGCAGCCTTCTCCATTGGGAAGGGAAACCGCGCAGCGGTGGATAGGGTGCTCTCGTTAATTGTCGGCTTGAGACGCATTTTTCCGCTCTCTTTCATACCGCTAGTACCCTATCCGCCCCTTCGGGACACCTTCCCTTCGAGGGGAAGGCTATTCATATCAAGCGGTGAAGCCGCCACCACAAGTTTGAAAGCAAGGGTTAGGGGTTAGGGATTAGGGGAGCAAAGTGACTAGTGACTTGTGACTTGTGACTTGTGACTGAAATGCCACCTTCTGGCATCGCCACCATCTATACTCCGCGGCGCTTCCATATTTTTATACGCCGCACCACCATTTCGCATTTCTCATTTCTAATTTCTCATTCAAGAGAGACTTTCATTCCCAATCAAGGGACAGTACGCCCCGTAGTCTACCCCTGAACCAGAAAAGAAAAACGCACCGCGAAATCATTCGCAGTGCGTTCTTTATAGTATGCATTGACCTGTTACGGCAAACCGTCGCTCATGAGATGCGCATAGTGCTGCTGGATCTTACGGGTGACAGGGCCGACTTCTCCATTGCCGATCGGCTGTCCGTCGATGGAGAGGACCGGGATGATGCCGTCCTGAGAATTCGTGAGGAAGACTTCTTCCGCATTCATCATATCTTCGAGGCGGACCGGATCTGTCGCATCATCGATGGAGGTGACGCCGGCGGTCGGAGCAACGCGGGAAAGGACGAGGGAGCGTGTGATGCCGCGGGTCATGAACTCATTCGTGCCCGGGGTCCAGATGACGCCCGCCTTGACAATGAGGACATTCGAGTGGGTGGCTTCGGTCAGAAGGCCGTCTCGGATGAAGATGCCGTCGTAGCAGCCCTGCTTCAGTGCGTCCTGACGCGCGAGAAGGTTATCCACCTGAGAGAGGGAAAGAATGTCGCAGTGGTGTCCGCGATCATCTTTCATCGTGATGCACTTCACGCCATCCTGCACTTTGGCAATGGCATCCAGACTGATCGGTTTGGCGTAGACCAGAACATTCGGACGCAGCTGATTTCTGGCAGGGATCAGGAAATCATGATCGCCCTGTCCGCGGGTGACGATGATCTTCACATAGCCTTCTTCGATGCCGCTTTCTTCAACGACGGTTTCCACGATTTCAGTGAATTCGTCCGGTGCTGTCACAGGACGGATGCCCAGAAGACGCATGGAGCGGTACAGACGGTCGGTGTGATAGGAAAGAGCAAACGGATGGCCTTTGTAGACGCGAATCCATTCATAGCATCCGTCACCAAACTGGAGTCCTCTGTCATCTGCCGCGATGATCTGGGAGAAATCATAATAGAAATTGTGATTGTAGTATATGGTAGTTTTTCTTTCTGCCATACGTCTCACCTCCGTAACAAATTGTTATTATTATGGCTTATGAGGCAAGGGATCGAGAGCAGCTCTCTCCCCCGCCGCTTATCCCTTTTTCTTAACGCTCATTTGCTTTTCAGTGCTTTGATCTTTTCGATGAGGAGCGGGAGGAAATCCTTCAGATCCGCTTCGACAGCGTAGTCTGCCATTTCCATGATCGGCGCCTTCGGGTCTTTATTGACCGCGATGACAATGTCCGCATTGACCGCGCACATGTGCTGCATCGCGCCCGAGATGCCGAGTGCGAAATATATCTTCGGCGCTACGCCCTTGCCGGTCTGACCAATCTGGTGGCGATGCGGTTCCCAGCCGAGTTCTGCGATCGGACGGCTGCAGCCGACAGCTGCCCCCAAGAGGTCTGCGAGTTCATGGACCTTCGCCCATTCCTCTTCCGTGCGGATACCGCGGCCGCCTGCGACGACGACCTTCGCGTTTTCGACCGGATGGCTGTCCTTCTCACCGGCGATGATTTCCTTCAGCACCGTGCCGAGATCCTTCTCTTCGAGGGAAACGGGGAGAGCGATGACCTCCCCCGTGCGGGAAGCATCCGCTGCCGGATACTTGAAGATGCCCGGGCGGACCGTACCGACCTGAGGACGGTAGTCCGGAGATACGATGTCAGCCATGATATTCCCATCCATCGCCGGACGCGACCAGATGACGAGCCCCTTCTCGGTATCTGCTGAAAGCTCCGTCACATCCGCCGTGACGCCGCAGACGAGCTCTGCTGCCAGACGCGGAGCGAGATCGCGGCCGAACGGCGTCGCGCCAAAGATGATGGTATCGGGTTTCTTCTCCAAGAGGAACGGCGCCAGTGCTTTCTGGTACGCTTTCCCATCATAGTGGGAAAGAAGCGGATGATCGATCACGTAGACCTTATCCGCGCCGAGGGAGATCAGCGAGGATGCCGGATCCTTGAGATCAGCACCGATGAGGACGACTGCGACTTCTTCTCCCAGCTGGTCAGCCAGTACGCGGGCTTCGCCGGTCAGTTCACCGGTGACCTTCTGGATCTTGCCATTCGCAAGCGCTCCGATGACATAAATACCTTTGTATTCAGAAAAATCCATTTCGCCCTCCTTAGATGACCTTCAGTTTCTGCATAGCCGATAGGAAGAGATCTGCCGCTTCTTCCGTCGTCTTTCCTTCGATGCGGAGATTTCCTTTTTTCGGCGGCACGACCGGACGGACCTGACGGACCTGCGTCGGAGAGCCCTTCATGCCGATGCGCGCCGGATCGACCGGCAGATCGGCTGCCGTCAGATTTCCGATCTCCACTTCATCCTTCTTGAGGAGACCCTTGATGCTCGGGTATCTCGCATGGTTCAGCGCTTCTGTCGCAGTGACGACCGCCGGAAGAGCAAGCTCGAGCACCTCGATATTCCCACCGATCTGGCGCTTCACAGTCAGGAAGCCTTCCTTCTCATAGGAAATGCCTACGGCTGCACTCACATCCGCGATGCCGAGCGTCGCAGCGATCTCCGGACCGATCTGCGCCGTATTGCTGTCGATGGACTCCTGCCCGCAGAAAATGAGATCGAATGTTCCCAGCTTCTCGATCGCCTTAGCCAGCGTGTAACTCGTCGCAAGAGTATCCGCACCGCCAAATGCGCGGTCCGTCACGAGGTATACTTCATCAGCGCCCATAGCGACCGCATCCTTCAGGACAGCAGCTGCCTGCGGGGGACCCATGGTGATGACCGTCACCGTGCCGCCCACTTCATCGCGCAGCGAGAATGCCGCTTCCAGCGCATGGAGATCCAGCGGATTCATGATGCTGTTCGCATTATTTCTTTTCAGTCTTCCTGTAGTCGGATCGACTTCCATCTTCGATGTGTCGACGACCTGTTTGATACAAACCAGAAACTTCATAGTGTCTCCCTTCCGTGAGGTCGAAATCATGTGCCGCGCAGCACGAACGCCGCGCCACAGGGTAAAAGGTGTCAAAAAACGCGGCTCGCGCCTGTTGTCCCCATGATTTATATTTGCTTCAAGTATAGCATAATTGGGAGCTTTTTGCGTGAGAAAGTTGCGAAAACTTATTGCCTTGCTCCGAAATGTAGCATAACAAAAAGAGGCTGCCCGCCAGGCTTGCCTCCTTTGTTCTGCCGTTGTTGTCTTCAGATTTTTTCATCTTTTTTCATTCGTGCATAGCGTTTAGCCGCAAGATCATACACTTCATCATTCGCTCTCGCACCGATAATAATAATCAGCATCTCACCCTCCACCTCAATCAGCGCGTAGACGATCCGAATGCCGGATTTTTTTAGTTTGATCTTATACAAACCATGCAGATGGCTCCCGCTCAGATTCGCCAGTGGTTTTCCATAACCATCCGCCGTCGGGTTCTGCATCACTTTCTGGATGGCCTTATCAATGACTTTCTGATGGTAACGATCAAAGCTTTTCCAATCCTTTTCTGCAAAAGTGGAAAAACGAACATGCCATATCATTCGAATTCCACCTCAGCATCATCAACATCCGCAAGATCTTCGGATGAGATCCCAAGTTCTTTTCGTACTTCACCCCAGTCTTTGGTCTGCGAAAAAGCCCCATTCTCGATCCGATGCAGCGCGAGTGCAAGTAGTTCAGCGTTTTCCAGTTTTTCAGTCATTGCAAGATAGCTCTCGGGCGACATGAGAACGCATTCCGGTACATTGTTCTTCATCACAACCTTGGAGCCATTTTCTTTGACACTTTTGAAAATCTTCCCCGCCATCCCTTTATTGAACAGGCTGATGGGAATCGTATTCTTCAAAGCTGGTGCTAAGTTTTCCATAGTCGTATCCTCCTGTTCTCATTATACTATTTATCGATAAATTTATCAATTAATGTATTGTTATTAGATAAGAGAACATTCCTCCGCATCTTCCTGTTTTCCATTTCTCATAAACAACAAAAACGCCCTGCAACGGAATCCCGAGATTCGCTGCAGGGCGCTGTTTATGCCATATCAATTATCATCGGCTGAGAAGTCAGCTTAGAAGTGAAACCCCAATCCCTAGTCACCAGTCACTAGCTACTATTTCTTAATTTTTTCTCCCCTCGACCGCCGCATTGCCGAGAAGCCCTTTCAGCGCTTCTTCGGCTTCTTCGGAAAAGTCGACGTAGAATTTCGGCACCATGCGGATCTCCTGCCTTGAGGAGATGAGGTGGAGGATGACAGGGGTGTCGCCATGGTATTTCGCAAGGACTCTGGCGAGGGCGGCACTGACTTCGTCTGTCTCATGACGGGGATCGACGTAGAGGTGGACTTCATCGACCGGCACGCGGACGGTCTTTTTGAACTGGGCCATCGGAATGATGCTGTCGGCTAAGATCTTGACTTCTCGCTCGTTCGACTGGACGCGGCCGCGGATACAGATGGGTGCGTCTTCGGTGAGGAAGGGGCGCGCGGCTTCCCAGACGGAGGGGAAGAGGACGGCTTCGATCTCACTTTCATAGTCTTCGATGGTGACGTAACCCATGGGCGCGCCTTTCTTGGTGACCATGCCCTTCACACGGGTGACGGTGCCGCCCAAGGTGACTGCCTTTCCATCGTAGCGGCTGCCTTCTGTCTCGAGCTGATAGATGGGCGTGCAGGCGGCCATCTGTTTCTTGTACTTGTCGAGCGGATGACCGCTGACGTAGAAGCCCAAGAGCTTTCTTTCCCAGTCGATCTTTTCATCCGCGTCCATATCAGCGAGGTCGGGGTAGATGACGGATTTCTTCATCTCGTCCCCGCCGAAGAGAGACATCTGTCCGCTCTCCCGGTCGCTCTTCGTAGCGGCGACATCACTCATGACCTGCGGGAGTGCGGCGAGGAGCTGGGAACGGTTGTAGCCGAAGCCGTCCATCGCACCGCAGCGGATGAGGCTTTCACACGCGCGGCTATTGAGGCCTTTGCCTTCGACGCGCTCCAAGAAATCCGACATGGAGGTGAAGGGGCCGCCCTTCTGCCGGGCTTTGATGATGGCTTCGACGGCGTTCTCTCCGACGTTCTGGATGGCATCAAGTCCGAAGAGGATTTTATTCCCGCTGACGGAAAAATAGGCTTCGGAGAGATTGACATCCGGTGCGGCGATTTCCACGCCCGCCCGACGGGTATCGGAAATATAGCGGCTGACCTTGTTCTTGTCGCCATTGTAGCAGGTCATCATGGCAGCCATGAATTCGGCGCGGTAGTGTGCCTTGAGGTAGGCGGTCTGCCAGGCGATCCAGCCGTAGCAGACACTGTGGGATTTATTGAAGCCGTAACCGGCGAAGTGGACCATAAGGTCGAAGACGTAATTCGCCGTCTTCTCATCGACGCCGTTCTTCACGGCACCTGTGACAAAGGTGTCTCGGTTCTTCTGCAGGATTTCCGGCTCCTTGTGCCCCATGGCGCGGCGGAGCATGTCGGACTGACCGAGGGAGAAGCCGCCCATGACAGAGGCGATCTGCATGACCTGTTCCTGATAGAGGATGACGCCGTAGGTTTCCTTCAGGATGGGAGCCAGTGATGGATGCGGATACTCGATGGGGATCTCGCCGTGTTTTCTCTTGATGAAATCTTCCGCCATGCCGCTTCCCAAAGGCCCCGGACGGTAGAGCGCGACCATCGGGATGAGGTCTTCGAAGCGGTCCGGGTGGAGCTTCATCAGAAGATTCGTAAAGCCGGTGGACTCGGACTGGAAGACGCCTGTGGTGTCGCCCGCGCAGAGCATCTCGCACGTCTTCTCATCGACGGAAGGAATGTGATTGATATCGATGGTGACACCGCGGTTCGCCCGGATCATCTCGATCGCATCATGGATGACAGTGAGATTCCTAAGCCCTAAGAGATCCATCTTGAGAAGGCCGAGCTGCTCGACCTGATCTTTTTCGTACTGCGTCTGGATGAAATCATCCGCGGTGAGCTGGATCGGCACGTACTCATCGACGGGCTTCGAGCAGATGACGACGCCAGCGGCATGCGTACCGGAATTTCTGGAAAGCCCTTCGAGGTCGAGACAGTGGTCGATCAGAGTGTGCACGGTCGCATTCGACTCGTAGAGGTCTTTGAATTCCTTCGAGCCTTCCAGTGTCTTCTTCAGCGTGACGCCCGGGCCGCCCGGCACCATCTTCGCGATCTTGTCCACTTCGCGAAGAGGCAGATTCATGACACGGCCGACATCACGGATGACGGCACGCGCCGCGAGCGTACCGAAGGTGATGATCTGCGCCACCTGCTCGGCGCCATATTTCTCCGCGAGGTACGCAATGACCTGCCCGCGTCCGCGGTAGCAGAGATCAGTATCGATATCCGGCATGGAGACACGCTCCGGATTCAGGAAGCGTTCAAAGAGAAGGTCGAAACGCAGCGGGTCGATTTCCGTGATATGCAAGAGGTAGGCGACGATGCTCCCCGCCGCGCTCCCACGCCCCGGCCCGATCGGAATGCCGTGCGTCTTCGCATAGCGGATGAAGTCCATGACGATCAGGAAGTAGTCGGAGAATCCCATCTGATTGATGACACCGAGCTCATAGTCCAGCCGCTCCTGCTCTTTTCCCGAAGGCTCTGGATAGCGCTCAGGAATCGCCGCCTCGCAGAGCCTCCTCAGATACGACTTTGACGTCTCGCCTTCCGGCACATCAAAGGACGGGAGCTTGTGGTCGCCAAAAGTGAAAGTCACATGGCAGCGCTCCGCGATCTTGGCCGTATTCTCGATGGCCCCCGGATACTCGCCTAAGATCGCCCGCATCTCCTCCCCGCTCTTGCAGTAGAATTCATCATTCGGGAAATGAAAATGATAGGGATCATCCAGTGTCTTTCCCGTGGAGATGCAGAGCTTGATCTCCTGGCTCTTCGCATCCTCTTTTTTCGTATAGTGGAAATCATTCGTCGCGACCAGCCCCAGCCCATACTCTTTTGCCAGAGACGCCAGCACCGGACGCACATCCGCTTCTTCCGGGATGCCATGATTCTGCAGCTCGAGGAAATAGTTCTCCTTCCCGAACGTATCGATGTAGTAGCGGATCACCTTTCTGGCTTCATCCATGTCGCGGTTTAAGATCGCCTGCGGGAGCTCCCCCGCCACACACGCCGACATCGCAATGAGGCCCTTGTGATACTGGGAAAGAAGCTCATGGTCCACACGCGGCTTATGGAAATAGCCCTCCGTCCACCCCTTCGAGCAGATTTTGATGAGATTCTGGTAGCCCTCATTCGTTTCCGCCAGAAGGATCAGATGCCCCAGCTTCTCCTTCTCGCCCTTCGCCCGCTCGAAGCGGCTCTTCCTCGTCACATAGACCTCGCAGCCGATGATCGGCTTGATGCCCTGAGCCATACACTCCTTATATAAGTAGACCGCGCCATACATGACACCATGGTCCGTGATGGCAACCGCCGTCTGACCGAGCGACTTGACATAGGAGACCAGCTCCTTGATGCGGCACGTGCCATCGAAAAGGCTGTACTCGGTGTGGACGTGGAGATGAACAAATGGATCCAAGGGAAACACCTTCTTCGCTTCTTTTTCTTTCGAATGCTAAGGGAATGCTGATGCAATCGCAGAATCAGTGTTTCCCTAAAAATAACTTTTTCTTATTGTATCATATTTAGTAGCTGGTCATTCATCCGTTCCTGCTGAAAAAATGCGAAGCGAAGAGCGTAGCCAGAGATTAGCGGGTTCTATGGGTTCACGGGGGCGGTGCGGCGCATTTCGTCATCCTGAGCGGAGAAAAACGTCGTATGTTAGAAAATGGCTGATCTGAAAATATGTGAACTGAGTCGAAGGATCTAAGCGCCGCGGAGGTTAGAAATGAGCGATTTTCTCGTATCGCCAACCTAATCCCTAGCTACTAATCCCTAGTCCCCAGTCCCTATTTTCTCACATGAGACAGGTTCACATAGAGCTCTTTGGCATCGGCATCGAGTTTGCGATTTTTCTTCACATCAGAGAGGTGGTCATACTTGCTGACAGCATTGCCCTTCGCATCATACATCGCGATGAGGGCGTGATCCATGGAGTATACTCTTTCACGCTTATCGGCATGGAGATTGATCTTGAATTCACGAATGCGGGTCGTGAGATTTCCCTTCGCGAAGTCAAAGTCGCTGGGGTTCTTGTTGAGGCTTTCCACGTAGAGGGTGAAGTCTACATTTTCGATGCTGCCCGGGAAGTCCATCGTCTGCATGCCGGAGAGGGACTCCATGTCTGCGTAGCAGATCTCTTCATCGTCCGCATGAATGACGCGATAACGGTCAGGATGGGCGAGGAGTGTCGCGGAATCCATCGCCATTGCGGAAGTCGCAGTAAGCATAGTGAAAGCGGCAAGTGCCAGTGCGAATTTTTTCATAATATCCTCCTTAAAAATGACTTAGGTTCATTTCGATCTGATTCGATTATACTATGGAAGAGACAGAAACGCAAGCCGAATTTTCCTAGGGAAACGCTGATTCTTCGACTGCATCAGCATTTCCCGAGACTTAGACGCAAAAAAACGCTGCCGTGAAATTCACAGCAGCGTTTTTTCTATTTTTATTTCGACAGCGCGAGGGCTTTTTCGAAAGTTTCCTTGATGCTTTCCGAAGGTTCCTTATCCATGAGGCTCACGAGGATGATCGCGATGACAGAGAAGAAGAAGCCGGGGACGAGCTCGTAGAGGTCAAACCATGCGAACTGTTTCCAGATAAGGACGGTGAGGCCGCCGACGATGACACCGGCGTAGGCGCCTTTGAGCGTCATGCGTTTCCAGTAGAGGGAGAGGAGTACGGTCCCGCCGAAGCAGGCACCGAAGCCGGCCCATGCGTAGGAAACGATGGAGAAGATATAGCTGTTCGGATCCGAGCCGAGGTAGACAGCGATGCAGGAGACGAGAAGGACCGAGATACGGCTGACGCGGATCAGCGTTTTTTCCGAGGCATCCTTGCAGAGGAAGGCCTGGAAGAGGTCACGGGAGACTGCCGAGGATGTGACGAGCAGCTGCGAGGAGCTGGTACTCATGATGGCCGCGAGGATCGCAGACCAGATGATGCCCGTGATGAATGGCGCCGAGAGCGACTCTGCCATCAGGACGAAGACGCGCTCTGCATTTGCGTTTTCGAGCGGGGTCGTGAGGTATGCCTTGCCGATGACGCCCATGGCGATGGCGAAGGCGAGAGACAGGATGACCCATGTCATAGCAATGTGTGTCGATTTCTTCAGGTCTTTGGCATCTGAGATCGCCATGAATTTGACGAGGATATGCGGCTGTCCGAAATAGCCGAGCCCCCAGCCGAGGGAGGAGACCATCATGATGACAAGAGCGCCCATGCCGGTGGAGTCCGGGAAGAAGGAGAAGAAGTCCGGCCCTTCCTTCGCGAGGATATCCATGGTCGGAGCAGGGCCGCCCAGTGCGATGGCTGCGGCGACCGGTACATAGAGGACAGTGAAGAACATCATCGTGCCCTGAATGAGGTCAGTCAGAGCGACGGCAGAGAAGCCGCCGAGGAAGGTGTAGAAGACGACGACGAAGGCGCCGATCAGAAGGGACTCGAAGTAGGGCAGACCGAAGATGGTATTGAAAAGTTTCCCTGCTGCGACGAATCCGGAGGATGTGTAAATGATGAAGAAAAGAATGATGAAGAGGGCGCAGATGAGGCGCAGACCATTCCTTTTTTCTTCGAAGCGGTTCGACAGATAGTCCGGGATGGTGAGCGAATTATTCGCGACCTCCGTGTAGTGACGAAGGCGTGTGGAGACGAGGACCCAGTTCGCCCATGTACCGATGATGAGGCCGATGCCTGTCCAGAAAGCGGAGAGCCCGTGCAGGTACGCATAGCCCGGGAGCCCCATCAGCATCCAGCCGCTCATATCCGAGGCTTCCGCACTCATGGATGTCAGCCATGGTCCCAGTTTGCGGTCCCCCAGAATGTAAGATGACAAATTTTTCTGCTGCCTCGAGTAATAGAGCCCGATGCACATCATGCCCGCCAGATAGAGGATGAAGGCCAGGGCAATCGGCCAGCTCCATTCTTCACTTAGTTCCATATCATTTCCTCCCCTGTATAATCATTCCATTTTTTTGAAAATATCTTGAACATTATAACATATAAAAGAAAGAAATACGATAGGAAAAGGAAATAGAAGACTGGGAGATATCAGACTTTCTCGTATCGTCATTTCGAGCGAAGCGAGAAATCTTTGTCATTCGCGGCTCAGAGGTCGATGTGTGGAAATCCTAAACGGGAAGCCTGTTATCAAGAGACCTATGGGCATCGCCGTTTATAAAAACGGGGCTCGGGTACTTTCATAAACCACCTGCTTGATATGCATTTCTCGGTTCTCTTTCATACCAACCAGTGCCCTATCCGCTCCTTCGGGGCACCTTCCCCTCGAGGGGAAGGCTGAATCGGTGCGGCGAAGCCACCGCCGCAAGTTTGAAAGCAGAGATTAGGCGCTTAATGTCTCTCCGTCTGACATCTGAAGTCTCCCGGTCTCCAAATCTATAAGTCTCTTAGTCTCCAAATGTTTTAGTCTACCATCACCGGCGACGTATAGAAATCTATTTTCCCCTTTCTATACTTCACCCCAGCTTGGCAGAAGGACTGCACATCGCCGGCGCGGATGTCCATCTCAAGCATGGCGGCGGCTTCCTTGGGAAGTGTTTTCATTGCTTTCGCCGTGCTGGTGATGATGGGGAGAGGAAAATTTCTGAGGAGGGCGCTCTTTGCTCTTCGAAGCGCGAGGAGGCGGGCGTAGGAGGGAGCGGGCGGCGCGAGGAAGGGGGAGGGAAGAGCGGCGGGGGAGAGGAGCAGCTCTGCGCCAAGGCGTTTCAGGCTGCTTCGAAGATAGCGTTTGCTCTTCGTGGCGGCGAGCATTTCTTCGTAGGAGATCTGCTGGCTTTCCTTAGCCCATTTGTATTCGAGCCCTTCTTTGAAAAGACCGGCCTTCTGCAGGGCTTCTCGGGGCATCAGGCGGGAGAGAAGGTGGCAGCAGTCCTCATAGCGCGATGGATCTGTGTAGCGGCCTTCTTCCATGAGCTGCGCCGCTTCCTCTTCGGCGGCAGGGGAAAGAAGAGCCGTCCTTTTTTGAGACAGGAGCTCCCGTCGCGCGCTCGTCGCAGAGACGGGATGCTCCATGTCCCTGGGGATGACGAGAATGTCCATGTCATAGTGGTTTCGAAGGATCGTCTCCGTGTAGCGGAATCCCAAAAGATTGTTCGGTTTCGTCAGCTCGCCGGCAAGGTACGGGGAAGCGGCTGCCATCGCTTCATGGGCGGCTTCTCCGTAAGACAGGCCGGCTGCGATTTTTTCGTGGAGGAGATGCTCGTAGTCTTCCGAGATTGCCCAGCGTGCAGCCGTGAGGAGCTCATCCCTCGTGAGAGACTCTGCGCCGAAAGCGATCGTATTCGCGCCCATGGCATGCAGGAGAGAGGCGGCATGGCGGGAGAAATGGTCTGCGCTCTGAAGGGCGTAGAGGGCTGGAAATTCGAAGACGGCATCCACGCCGGCACGGACAGCCCATCTGGCGCGCGTCCATTTATCAAAAAGGGCAGGCTCACCCCGCTGCACGAAAGCTCCGCTCATGATAGCGATGAGGGAGGCTTTAGGATGGGCTTTTTTGATGGTATCGATCATGGCGGCATGACCGGCATGAAAAGGATTCCACTCGGCGGTGATGCCGATGAGGGGAGAGGTGGTAGACATGGGGACTCCTTGTTTAAGATATTTTAGGATATTGAGACGAGGAAAGATGTGGAGATATCAGATATCAGACGTCAGGCAGTAGACATCAGACGCAGACATCTGACATCTGACGTCTAAAGTCTCCTTGTCTCTTAGTCTCCCCTATTCTATCACAAAAGTGAGTGGAGACAGGAAATCTGCCCTCCTCTATGCTATAATATGAAAAATCAATGAGCGACATTTGATTTCGTTACTACCATCAAAGGAATGATATATATGTATAATCATTGGCAGAAAAAATGGGCGCTGTCTCTGGGGCTTCTGGCGGTCGCCATGTTGCCCGCAGGCTGCGGAAACAGCATCGACGATCAGTTTCCCTTCGGGAAGAACCGCATTCACTGTGACGGCGAGACCATCACGGTGGCAACGCCGTTTGAGCTGATTTCCAATGGCAAGCAGGTCGACCTTGCCGATCGTCAGGCGGAGACGGTTCACGCAGAAGGGCACAATGCAAATATGCAGATCCTTGTGACCGGCACGAAAGCGAGCGAGGGAAAGGATGCGAAAACGCTGGCAGAAGAGGCGAAGCGCATCCTCGCCGATAATCCCAATCTGAAAAATATGAAATCCCAGCAGAAGGAAATCACCTTGGGAGATGTGAAGGCCCAGCAGCTTTCCTTCTCTTTCACCGAGACCGCCCGCGGCAAGAGTACGGAGCTTTCTGTAGAAGAATACATTTTCCTCCGGAAAGGCGTCATCTGGCGCGTCATTTACCAGTACCGCAGTCACGACGAGGTCGGCAAAGCTCTCGTGCAAAAAGTCGCCGGACAGATTGCGATGGGGAGTACGTTCTAGGGAAACTAAGAGACTGGGAGACTTTAGACGTAGAGACTGGAAGATTTCAGACATCATACGATAGACTTAGGAGGGGAGGAGATCACAAGTCTGACGTCTGATGTCTCCAAGGCTATAGTCTCTAAGGAAATAGTAGCTAGGGATTAGTAGCTAAGGATTAGGAATCTCAAGTAACTGGTAACTAGTGACTGGCATGCCAGCTCATGGCATCGCCATTATTTATACTTCGCGGCGCTTCTATATTTTTATGCACCGCACCAGCACTCCTCACTCCTCACTTCTCACTCGAGAGTTGAGCTTTCGCCTGGAATCAAAAGACGGCACGCCCCAGAGGCTAACCCTGAACCTTTTTCTTTTTTAACAACGAGGAATCTATGCGATTTTCAAAAGGATTTTTTTCACTACTTTTATTTTTAGCCGCCGGCGCTTTGATCGGAGGCATCTTGGGACAGGTGCTCGGCAGTGCGAACCTTGTCGGCCTCATGCCTTTCCTGACGGAAACCTATGAGATCTTCAATATACAGAACATCGCCCTGAATCTTGGGATCATGCAGATCCATTTCGGCATCCGCTTTGCGCCGAATCTCATCAGCATCCTTGGCATTCTCGTCGCGTGGTGGCTGTATGAGAAGTTTTGAGATGGCTAGATTTTGAGACAAGGAGACGTTAGACTTTGAGACTAGTAGACATCAGACATAAGATTTACGGCATCTGACATCTGAAGTCTAAAGTCTAAAGTCTCCAAGTTTCCTAATCCCTAATCCCTAATTACCAGTCACCAGCCACTAGTCCCAAGTCACCAGTAAATGACATTTGAAACACCGGATTTTCAGCAAAGTGAGGATACGATGATGCTCATCCGTGAAATGCGAAGCGAAGACAAGCCAAGAGAGCGTTTTCAGGAATCCCCGAAGATGGCCAGCATGACGGATCTTGTTGCGATCCTTTTGCGAACGGGGCGGCAGGGGTATTCCGTCATGCAGCTGGCGCAGGATGTCGTGGACCAGCTCGAGCAGACGGTGGGCATCAATGGTTATGAGGATCTTCACTGGCGGGATCTCACGGATATCAAAGGCATCGGTCCCGATAAGGCAGTCACCATCTGTGCAGCGATCGAGCTCGGGCGGCGTCTGACCTATATATATGACAAAAGAAAGCTGGAGAATTTCAGTACGCCGGAGAAGGTCTCTGCCTTTTTTATGGAGCGTCTTCGCCACGAGACGCAGGAGCATTTCCTCGTCGCCTTTGTCAATGTGAAGAACCGGCTCTTGGGATACAAAGAAGTTTCCATCGGCGGGCTGAATGAGACGCCTGTAGACATCAAAGAGGCGATGAAGTGGGCGATCCGCTACAAAGCCTTCGGCCTTATTCTTTTGCACAATCACCCTTCCGGCTATCCTGAGCCGTCGAAGGAGGACATCGAGATGACAAGGACCTTCGCCAAGGCCGCGAAGCTCCTCGATATGGAAGTGCTGGATCATGTGATCATAGGAGACGGGATCTATGTGAGTCTGCATGAGAGAGGGGTTATTTGAGACTAGAAGACTAGGAGACGTCAGACATTAGACTTCAGATATCAGATTCAGATTTCATAAAGCAGGCGTCTCATGGTCGCTCTCAACGGGAAGGAAGAGAAGATATTTTGGCCTAGGGAAACGCTGATTAAATCGCAGAGTCAGATTTGACATGCATTTTTATGCAACGCTTCGTCATAACCCTCCTTAAATAGCTCGCTATTCTCGTCGGATTATTCCTCGCTTTGCATGAAAATGCAAGAGTCAAATCGAACAACGATTTAATCAGTGTTTCCCTAGTCACCAGTCACTAGTCACTAGTCACCTCTAATCCCTAGCTACTTCACCGCTGCCATTTAGTCTCAAATATGCTATAATATATCCGAAAATCTTTTAGTAAAGGACAGGTGTGAGCCATGGAAGAAATGGAAAAAGGAAAACGTTATTCCGCAGAAGACAAGGGTTATACCAGCAAGATCTATGAGATCCGCTGGATCCCCGTCACGGAAAGAGAAGAATATCAGGAAGGCCCGACCAGGAACGCGCTCCTGAAGCTCAAGGAAAAAATGGCGGAAAAGGATTTTGACAAATACATCGAAAACGGTGTCATCCGTGTGACCTATGATGAGGGCCGTCTGATGATCATCGTGAAGTCGGAGATCTACCGCACCATGCTGATGGGGCCCTTCTACAATGCCATCTGTGAAGCTTTCGATGTGGGACATTTCCGCGTCGTCAGTCAGGTAAATGGGTATTAATGTCTTTCGTGAGAAGTTAGAAGTGTAAAGTGAGAAGTGAAGGTGCGGTGCATAGTTCATAGAGCGCCGCATTTTTTTATATACATTGTGGCATGTATCGGTGCGGCAGTCATTGGCTTTTATTTTGAAAAACGGTAAGGGGTAAGAGTTGGAAAAGTTATCAATAGTGGTTCCCTGTTATAACGAAGAAGCCACGATAAGGATTTTTTATGAAGCCGTAGAGCGCATCAAAGACCGTATTCCAGCTGAAATCGAATACTGCTTTGTAGATGACGGGAGTTTCGACCGGACCCTGTCTATTTTGCGTGAATTAGAAAACAAAAATTCGGGGGGGGGTAGTCCATTACATTTCCTTCTCTCGTAATTTCGGAAAAGAAGCCGCTTTGTATGCCGGACTGAAACTGGCCAGTGGTGATATAGTAGTGACAATGGATGTGGATTTGCAGGATCCACCGGACTTGCTGCCTCAGATGTGGGACATACTGCATACACCTGAAAAGGAGTATGACTGTGTAGCCACGAGGCGGACGACAAGAAAGGGGGAGCCGCCAATCCGCTCTTTTTTTGCGCGTCTTTTCTATAAACTCATCAATGAACTTTCGGATACGGAAATCGTGGATGGCGCCCGCGACTATCGGATGATGACGAGGCAGATGGTCGATGCCGTCATCGCAGACGGCGAATACAACCGGTTCTCGAAAGGGATTTTCAGCTGGGTAGGTTTCCGCACGAAGTGGCTCGCCTATGAAAATGTGGAGCGCAGTGCTGGAGAGACGAAGTGGTCTTTCTGGAAACTCTTCAAGTATTCCATCGAGGGAATACTCGCATATACGACAGTGCCGCTGTACTTGTCATCCCTGATGGGGATCCTGATGTGCTTCGTCTCGTTCGTCGCACTCCTCTTCATCGTGGGGCGTGCGTGTCTCTTCGGCGACCCTGTGGCTGGCTGGCCGTCTATGGTGTGTATTGTGACGCTACTGGGCGGGCTCATCCTGCTTGCGCTTGGGATTATGGGGTTGTATATTGCGAAGATTTATCTGGAAACGAAGAAGAGGCAGATATTTATAGTGCGTGAGCAAAGATGAATACTTGCGTTGATTTCAAAACGGGAGAAAAGACGAATGGAAAAAGTACTAAGAAACGGAATTGATGCGGTCCTTTTCGTACAAAATTGGATAAATGATAAGTTTACAAAAATGTCTACCTATTGCTTTAGAAATAGAAAGGCTTCGATAGCATTAAGCGTTTTGTTATTGCTTGCATTATTGGTAGTGATGTACTTGTTGAATCGACATACGACGCTTATTGTAGACGACTATGGCTACTCTTTTAATTATGAGGGGCGTAGATTTACTTCCTTACAGGAAGTGTTTATTCGCTTGTGGCATCATTATTTTGAATGGGGCGGTAGAGTTGTTGTTCACTTCATTGCAATAGTTTTCTTGTGGGCGGGAAAGCCGATATTTGATATTTTTAATACATTTGCTTTCCTTGGAATGGTTTGTATGATGTATTATTTGGCTATCGGAAATTGGCCGTGCGGAAAAAAGAATTACCCAATGGTATTGTTAGGGACTTTCTTTATGCTTTTTGCGTTTACACCAGCATTTGGGCAGGACTTTTTATGGCTTGTTGGAGCTTCTAACTACTTATGGGGGCTGTTGATGTTTTTGCTGATGCTTCTTCCTTTTAGAAAGCAGTTATTTCAAAAATATAATGTATTTGCTAATCCATTATATTGCCCGCTTTTTTTCATTGGTTCTGTCGTAGCAGGATGGACAAATGAGAATATGGGAGTAACTTTGGTGGTATTGATTATTGCTTTCATTCTGATTTATTGGTGGAATGAACGGACTATTTATGCCTGGACAATCTGGGCCTTGATTGGTGCTATTTTAGGCGCGGGTTTTCTTATACTTGCTCCTGGTAACTTTGTTCGCCTTCATACAGAAGGGGGAGGCCATACACTCCACTTCTTCCGCAATTTCTTAGGTATTACCAAAATTCTGCTAAAACCCGGTTTCCTTTTGATTCCATTATGTCTCTTTGGCATCTTCAGATGTTTTTCATGTAATGTAGAAGAGCAGAAGAAAGTGATTGTATCAGATTTATTCCTTTTCGCTTCGCTTATTTCTGCTTATGCTATGATAGCAGCACCATATTTTACTGATAGAGCTAGATTGGGAACACTTGTGCTTGAAATTATTGCTTGTATGAGTGTTTACCCTTATCTCGTTTTGGATAGCAAAAAATATCAAAAAATAACTGCGTTGGTAGCGGTCATTGTCTTGGCTTTGCTTGCTAGTGATATTAAGGCTGGGTATAAAGATATCGTTGCATATGAGAAAAGGGATATGGCGAAAGTCGCATATACGTTGCAGCAGAAGGAAAAAGAAAATATGGATATCATTCTTCCGAAAAATTACCCTAATACGAAGTATTGTGCTGCGTGGGGATTGGAAGATATTAGCGAAAACACAAAACATTGGACGAATACAGGGTATGCACGTTATTTTGGTGTAAAAACTGTTCGCACTGTAAAATAATAGAACGATACGAGAAAGGATAGGCGAGCCGGATGGCTCGCCTTTTTTCTTGCGAACTTTTCCACTATCCGCTATAATTTTCATAGTCTAATGAAATACTCAGTCACCTATTCGAGGCTTCTTATGAGATTCCGATTTCTTCTTATCCTTTGTATCGTCCTTTTCATCAGCCTTCTTCCGGCAGAATGCCGCGGGGAGGCTCTTTTGCGTGCATCGTTTCCTTACAGTCTGACGAAGGAGGCGGGCGTGGCGCATGCGGGCAGCACACAGCTTCTCTATATTTCCGTGCAGAATTTCGGCAATGAAGAGGAAGCCGCCGAGATCACCGCGGCATTGCCGGAGGGATTCACGGCACTGGCCGGAGACGGCTGGGAGGTGGACGGGCAGGAGGTATGCATCCACTGGACGCTTCCTGCAGACTATGGCGAGCAGTTCCTCGCGGTCCCCGTGAAATGCAGCGAAGAGGCGGGGGAAGGCGTTTACGAGATACCGGTTTCCCTGAGGACGAAAGACGGCGTGAAAGAGGAGCGGATTTCTTTCTCGGCGGGACCGGCGGAAGAGGAGCAGGACAAGAAGGCAGCGCAGACATGGTATATCCAGTCGGTGCTGCTTCCGGTGAATGAGGATGGGGAGCGGGATGCCAGGCAGGCGAAGGATACGCTCGTCACGCCGGATGTGACACTGGAGAATATGAAGAACCGTCTGACGGGCGGACGCGGTGTGGACTGGGATGCGCTCACGGCAAAGCCGAATACATACTTCCTTCTGGATATGAGAAATCCGAAGAAAGATGTGCGGACGATTCGTCTCTCGGCGGAGCTCGTCGACAAGGAGACGGGGGAGGTGCGCCCCGGGCTCGTCGCCGCAGCCGGCGAGGGGGAGTCTGTCGACCGGACGAAAATGGGAAGTGAGGCAGTGCTCTCCCTGAATGGCCATAAAATGCAGACCGCTGTGGTGCCGCTGTATGTGGACCCTTTCTCGATCGCAGAGGGAGACTATGCGCTGCGCCTCTCTCTGTTTGACGGAGAGACGGAGCGTGTGACGGAGCTGCCGCTCACCGTCGTGAAGAAGCGGAGCGTGGGATTTGCGACGCTCGGCTTTGCCCTCCTTTCTCTTCTCGCGCTGGCAGCGTCCATCGGCGGACTGAAGCGCTGCATCCTCTCCATCGGAGCGAAGGGGGATATCACGGTATCGCTCTTTGCGGCGATGGCTTTCGGCGGGGTCGTCGTGCCGGTGACACTTCTGGGAGATTTCCTGCATGTCCTCTTAGGGCCTTTCTCCGGACTGGTGACGGGCCTTCTCTCAGGGGTCGTGCAGTACCTGCTTCTGGTCTCGCTGCTGGTTCTTTTCCGCAGGCCGGGGGTCTGTGCGCTCTTTTTCCTCATGCGCTGGATGCTCTCGGCGGTACTTTTTGGCCGTGTGACGCCGGTGGGGATCCTGATCTGTGCGGTGTCCATCGTGATTTTGGAAACGACGCTTTACCTCGCAGGTTTCTATCGAAAGAAGGAGCTGACGCCGCTCTACGCGATGGGGATCTCCTTCCTGATCGGGCTTTGTGATGCCGGGATCACTTTTGTGAATATGGAACAGCTGATGTTCTTTTATCGGTTATATTATGCAGACTGGTTCATCGGGCTTTACATGCTGATGAATGGTCTCTTGTACAGTACACTCGGCAGCTGGATGGGGTATCGCATCGGCAGCCGCTTGAAGCAGGTGATGGGGACATGATACTGGAGATCAGGGATCTTTCGTGCCGCTACGTATCGCGCAGGAAGGATACTCTTTCGCATGTGGATCTATCACTGGCCGAAGGTGAGATGGTCCTCATCGCAGGGCGCTCCGGCTGCGGGAAATCGACGCTCATCAAGAGTATCACGGGGCTTTTGGAGCCGGGGGAAGCACGGCTCACGGGGACGATCTCCCTCGATGGACGGGATGTGACGCAGATGAGCGCGGAAGACATCGGGCTTCTGGCGGGGACGGTGTACCAGACGCCGGATGACCAGCTCTTTGCGATGACGGTGGCAGACGAGGTCGGATTTGCCCTTGAAAACCGCGGAGAGGATCCGTCTGTCATAGAGAAAGAAGTCCGGCGGGCGCTTGCAAAGACGGGGCTTTCCGGTATGGAGTCGCGGAGTATCCATGCGCTGTCCGGCGGGCAGAGGCAGCGTCTCGCGCTGGCCTCGATCCTTGTGACGCATCCGAAACTTCTCATTCTGGACGAACCGGTGAGCCAGATGAATCCGAAGGGCGTCAGGGATTTCTTGGAGCTTCTGGTTTCCCTGAATCGGGAAGACCATATGACGATCCTCGTGGTGGAGCACCGTGTGAATGAGCTGGCGCGGTATTTTCCCCGCCTCTGCTGCATGTATGAAGGACGATTCATCTATGACGGCGCGACCGAGGGGGCATGGGCAGCACTCGGTGATACGGAGGCCTATGGCCTTCGCGAGCCGCAGGCGGTGAAGCTCGGCCGCCTCCTGCAACTTCCTCGTCTATCGGGGCATGTGAAAGAGACGGCAGAAGAAATCCGGAAGAGCGGTATTTCCTTTGCGCCGCATATCCCGAAGGCGGAAAGAGAGAGCCATGCCCCTGTTGTACTTGAGGGAAGAGAGCTTCGCTACCGCTATCAGGGCGCGGAGAAGGAAACGCTTCACGGACTCTCTTTTGCCATCCGCAAGGGGACGATCAATGCGCTCATGGGCTTCAATGGGGCAGGGAAATCCACACTGATGAACCTTTTATCCGGGCTGGATACGCCGACATCGGGTGAGATCCTGCTCCTTGGGAAACCGGCTGAAAAGCAGCGCCATCACATCGGCTATATGCGGCAGGAGGCGGACCTCATGCTGCTTACGGACTCTGTCAGTGATGAGCTGACGTGGAATAACAAAAGCATCACGGAAGAGGCGCTGGATCGCCTCCTTCGCCGTCTGCATGTGCGGCATTACCGTCATGATTTTCCACTGGCACTGTCCAAGGGGCAGCGTCTTCGTGTCGTTTTCGGCGCGATGCTTGCGAGGAAGGATAACGACTTGCTGCTCCTCGACGAACCGACGACGGGGCAGGACCAGAAGAGCCTGACGGATATCAAAGCGCTTCTCCGCTATGCGGCCTCCGAAGGGCGGACGATCTTCTTCTGTACCCATGATATCGAGCTGGCAGGCGAGCTGGCGGATCAGGTATTCCTTTTGAAAGAGGGAAGATTTCTGGCGAGCGGCGCGCCGCATGCGATTTTCAGTGATAAAAAGCTGATGGAGGCAGGCGGTCTGGCGCTCCCGCCCATGCTGATGCTGTCGGAAATGCTGGGTATCGAGCCGTGTATTTCTGTGAAAGAGGTGATGGATCATGTCCTATAGGCAGCTTTGGGAGGGCGGGGATGGCCATTCCTTCCTGACGCGTCTCGATGGACGGACGAAGCTCTCCTTTCTTTTCTGCTATGCGCTGATGATGATCATCGTGGACAATGCCAGAACGCTTTTTTTCCTCTTCACGCTGACCCTCGTTTTTCATTTTCTGGGAAAGACGCCCTTCTATAAGTGGCGGGTGCTCGCGATCTTCATCCTCTTAGGGCTATGGGGCTCGATCGCCAGTCAGGCGCTCTTCTTTTCGCAGAATCCAAGGACGCCCCTTGTGACTTTGATTTCTCCCGGCTTCCCTCTCTTGGGGGCGCTGACGAATGGCCTCTATATCTATCGGGAAGGGATCATCTACGGCGCGATTCAGGGAATGCGTACCGTATCCATGATCACGCTGGGGCTGCTCGTCTGCTGGACAAGCGACCCGCGCCAGCTGCTGAAGGGACTCACTTCGTGGAATCTTTCTCCGCAGGCCGCCTTCATGCTGGTGACAGCGATCCGATTTTTCCCGGTGCTTGCCGCAGAAGCAGGCGAAGTCATGGTCGCGCTGCAGCTTCGAAGCGGCAGCGAAAAGGGACGGCATCAGGTGCTGATGCACATCCCATATATGGTGAAGCCACTCTTGGCCCGCTGCCTTCGCCGTTCCGCGACGCTGGCCCTTTCCGTCACGAGCCGCGGCCTTTTTCTCGCCAAGGGCAGAAAGGCGGAAATCTGGCGTTCCAGCGAGAAATGGGTCTGCACCGCCTTCTTCCTTTTCACACTCGCCTGTGGCGCAAGCAAGATCCTCTACGCTCTTTCGAAAGAAGGCTTCTACTACGGAAGTCTCCGCATCGTGTATGATGTGACAAAGATGTATTTATAATGGGTTCAGGTCGGCGGGTTCAAGGTTGAGGCGAAGCCGCCACCAGAATGCAGAAGATTGAAAGCAGGAATGAGTGACTTGTGACTAAGAGACTAGAAGATATCAGACTCCCGTATCGTCATTTTGAGCGCAAGCGAGAAATCTTTGTCATTCGCGGTTCAGTGGTCGATGTGTGGAAACTCCAAATGGGAAGCCTGTCATCAAGAGACCTTCGGGCATCGCCACCATCTATACGCTACGGCGCTTCTGATTTTTATGCGCCGCGCTTCCCCTTTGAATCTCTTGAACCCATAGAACCCGCTCCCCCTCTTTCACAAACAATCAAGGGACGGCACGCCCTAGGGAAACACTGATTCTGCGATTGAATCAGCGTTTCCCTAGAGGCTAACCTTGAACCCTATTCTGGTGATAAACATGAAACGATGCAAAACAATTCTCATTTTTTCGCTCCTTGCACTGACATGGATCGCTCTCTTCTGGCTGACCGGGAAAAAGACCCCGTGGCAGATTTTTGCGGGCAAAGAGTCAGAGGCTGCCTATGTGATTTCCTTAGGCGACATGGCAGGGCGGAACTATGACCGCATGGGCTTTGACAGCGGAAAGGTGCTCTACGTGAAGTCGGATGGCGGCTGGCTCGTCGGTACAGCGAATGGCGAGCTCATCCACTTCGATGAGAAGGGGGAGGAGCTCTGGAGCCATTCTGTCGGGACAGGCCTCATCCGAGGCATCGCGGTGAGTCGGGATGAGAAGGTCGTCTATGCGGGGGAGAAAAGTCCGGAAGGAACGATGTATGCCATGGACGTGAAAAATGGCGATGTGCTATGGACTTTCCGGGGAGACTCCCTCATCGGCTATGAGGCGGATATACAGTCCGAGCCGACGGCCATTGATATATCGACGGATACTGCGGGACATGTATATGCGGTTTTCTATCGATTCACGCTCGATGAGAAAGGACAGCGGACTTATCTTTCCCGCATCATTTCTTTCGATGAGACAGGGGAAGAGCGCTGGCGCTATCCTGCCAAAGAGAATATGGACGCGTGGGTGAATTGCGGCGCCATTTCAGAAAGCAGCGGACGCTTCGCCTTTGCGACGGCGAATTACGATAAAGCGAAGACAGAGGGCCTCAAATATAATGAGAATCTGTATGTCCTTGACAGCCATACGGGGACGCTGCTCCATGCCGAAACGATTCCTCCAGTCGAGACTTTCGGGACGACGACGATCCGGAACGGACTTTCGTATTCGGAGGATGGGAAGTACCTCGCGGTGATGGCGAGTGATGGACGCGGGTTCCTGCGGGACGAGGACGGACGTCCCATCTGGGAGCGCAGCATTTCCAAGGTTATGGAAATCGGCGGCAGCTATTACTTCGCGGCGGGCCGTGATGCGCTCTTTTCCGGAGACAAAGTCCTCTTCTGCACTATCAATACGTTCAATCGGGAAAACTGGCAGCTGCCCGCGCCGGTCATCCATCCATCGGGAAACAGCCTCTATGCATTTGACAGGGAGGGGAAGTATCTCTTCCGCTATACCGCGCCTGCGGAGATCGAAGCCATCGGGGTCGCCGGTGATGTGGCAGCGCTTGCCATCGGTAGAAATGTAAGAAACCATGACTACAAAGCTCATGGAGCAGCGGTCATTCGTCTTTCTGACGGGACGCTTCTCAATGAGTACCATACGAAAGGGCTGCTCCAGACGCTTGCGATTTCCTCCGATGGACGCTACGTGGCCGGGATCGAAGTCCCCGCTGTCACGGCTGAGGGAAATCTCCTCGGAGCCTATCGGCTGCATATCTGGGATAGAGAGAAGTAAAAAGGTTCGGGGTTCAGGTAGAAGACTAAGAGACATCAGATATCAGACGCCAGGCATCTGACATCTATAAAAGCAGGGATGAGGGACTAGAGACTAGGGATTAGGAGCCGCAAGTAACTGGTGACTAAGGATTAAAAGACCAAAAGACTAAGAGACTAGGAGACTTCAGACTCTTACGTATCGTCATTTCGAGCGCGAGCGAGAAATCTTTGTCATTCGCGGTTAAACGGTCGATGTCAGGAAACCACAAATGGGAAGCCTGTTATCTGCCGACCTTCGGGCACTACCCCCGTTGAACCCATTGAAGCCATTCACTCTTTGCGCTATAATAGAAAACAAATTGTTTTTTATTTAAACATTCGAGGATACTATGATACGAAGATTTATGAAATATTATCGTCCCTACATGCACATTCTGATCTGGGTGATCGTAGGGACTTTTGCGATGGCCGGACTGGATCTGATTTTTCCGGTCGTGGTCCGTGAGCTCATCCATGACGTACTGCCGGCGGGGGATATGCATCGGCTGTTTATCGGTTCAGGGATTCTTCTCGTACTCTATATCATCAATTTTGCGATCCAGTATGCGGTGCAGTACTATGGGCATGTCATGAGTGCGTCCATCGAGCACGACATGCGACGGGATCTGTTTGCTCATATCGAGAAACTTTCCTTTCATTACTTCGATAATGAGAAAACGGGGCAGCTGCTCTCCCGTATCACAAGTGATGTGACGGAGATCAGCGAGCTTTCTTTCCGAGGCCCGAATGATGTTCTCCTCTGCGGCGTCATCATGGCGGGGACACTCGTCGTGATGTTCGTCATGAACTGGCAGCTCGCTCTCCTCATCGGTGCGCTGCTGATTGCGAAGAGCATTCACACCGTGAAGGTGAATAAACAGATGAAGTCCGCTTTCCGGCAGAACCGAAAGAAGGCAGGGGAAGTCTCTGCCCGCGCAGAAGAAAGTCTTTCCGGCATCCGCCTTGTGAAGGCCTTCGCTCAGGAGGCCTTCGAGCTGGACCGTTTCGAAGAGAAGAGCCGCGAGCTCAGGGATACCCGTTTCGCTTCGAATAAGCTCATCGCTTATTTCTCCGGCGGCATCAATTTCTTCACCAACTTCATCAATGTGGCGGTGATCCTGGCCGGCGGCTGGATGATCAATGAGGGAACGCTCGCCCTTTCTGATTTCGTCGCTTTCCTTCTCTATGTGAATATCTTCATGCGCCCGGTCTTCCGTCTGACGATCCTCGCTGAGGTGTACCAGCGCGGCATGGCCGGTTTCCACCGTTTCGAAGAGATCATGCATACCGAGCCGTCCATCGAAGATCCGGAAAAGCCTGTCATGCTGCCCTCTGTGAAAGGGGACATTGATTTCAAGGATCTATCCTTCGGCTATGACCCCGGACATCTCATCCTGCATGATCTGGACTTTGAGATTCCTGCCGGAAAGACGGTGGCTTTCGTCGGCGAGACGGGGGCGGGGAAGAGTACGCTCGTTAGCCTGCTGCTTCGATTCTATGAACCGACAAAAGGCGAAGTCATGCTGGACGGTCATCCGCTTTCTGCGTTCCGCCAGCAGGACCTCCGAAGAAAGATCGGTATCGTGCAGCAGGATGTCTTCCTCTTCGGGGATACTATCGCGGAGAATATCGCGTATGGCCGCGAGAATGCGACGAAAGAGGAAATCGAAGAAGCCGCGCGTCTTGCCGCTGCGGATGATTTCATTCGCCAGTTGCCGAACGGCTATGAGACGAAGGTCGGCGAGCGCGGCGTGAAGCTTTCCGGCGGGCAGAAGCAGCGTATCGCCATCGCTCGCGTATTCCTCAAGAATCCGCCTGTCGTCATTTTCGACGAAGCGACATCTGCCCTTGATACCCAGACGGAGAAGAAAGTACAGAAGACACTCGATGAGCTTGCGAAAAACCGCACGACGATCATCATTGCGCACCGTCTCTCGACTGTCAGAAATGCGGATGTGATCTACGTCCTTGACCACGGACGCCTGATCGAGCGCGGCAGCCATGAAGAACTGATGGCAAGGCACGGGAAATACTTTGCTCTGTATGAAGCGCAGAAAAAGAAAAAAGAAGATGAATAAGAGTGAAAAACGCCCTTCCCATTTTTGGGAAGGGCGTTTTTGCTTAAGGTTCAAGGTTCAAGGTTTTGAAAGGCTCGTTTGAATGAGAAATTAGAAATGAGAAATGTGAAATGTTGGTAGCGGCTTTACCGAGAATATATGGGGCGATGCTCGAAGTTTTGGGGGATAACAGGCTTCCCGTTTGCCGTTTCCAAACATTGTCCGTCTGATTGCGAACGAAAAAGATTTCTCGACTTCGCTCGAAATGACGATACGAGAGTCTGATGTTTCCCAGTGACTAGTCACCAGGTACTAGTCACTCGAAGCTCCTAATCCCTAGCCACTTATCCCTGCTTTCAAACTTCATGGTTCAGGGTAAGCCCAAGGGGCGTGCCGTCCCTTTGATTGCGTGCGAAAGCTCTGCTCGAATTAGGAATTTGGAATGAAGGTGGCGGCTCCGCCACAAATATATATTTTGCAGCGAAGCTGCCACCACAACCTTGAACCCTGAACCCTGTACTCTGTACCTCTTTTTTTATTTATCTTCTTTACATGCCGCCTCTTCCATGTTACACTTTTCACAGTATACAAGGAGCGCGGACGAATCCGATGGCTGCTCCAGCGGGAAGGCAGACTTTGTTTTCCTAGATTACTCGTAAATGAGGGATGTAAATGTCACTTTATGTAAAAAAATTCGGCGGAAGTTCTGTTGCGACACCGGAAAAAATGTTAAATATTGCAAACCGTGTGCTTCGCGATCGGAAGCCGGGGGACAAGATCGTGATCGTCGTATCGGCTATGGGCGATACCACCGATGATCTCCTGGCACTGGCTTCGAAGGTATCGGATATCAATCATGGACGTGAAATGGATATGCTGCTGGCGACCGGTGAGCAGATCTCCATTTCCCTTATGGCGATGACTTTCAGAAAGCTCGGCGTCCCTGCTGTATCGCTCACGGGCTCGCAGGCGGGGATCATTGCGGGAGGGGCGTATGGCAAGGCGACCATCGATGATGTGAAGCCGGAGCGCGTCTTCAAGGAGCTGGAAGAAGGCAAGATCGTCATCGTGGCGGGCTTCCAGGGCCTTATGGAAAATGGCGATGTGGCGACACTGGGCCGCGGCGGCAGCGATGCGACGGCGGTGGCGCTTGCAGGTGCGATGCATGCAGATATGTGTGAGATCTTCACCGATGTGGATGGTGTATACTCTGCAGATCCGCGTGTCGTGAAGAATGCACATAAGATGAAAGAAATTACCAATACGGAAATGCTGGAAATGGCACGTCTGGGCGCTGGCGTCATGCAGCCTCGCAGCGTCGAACTCGGGATGAAATATCACATTCCGATCCATGTCAGATCTACATTTACGAATGATGAAGGAACGATTATCCGGGAGGTATGTATGGAAGGCTTGAACGAAGCGGTCAGAGGCGTGGCACAGGATGCTCATGCAGCTAGAATTGCAGTACTGGGACTCAGAAATGTGCCGGGCGTGGCATACAGTGTATTCTCTGCTCTCGCAGAAGACAATATCACGGTCGACATGATCGTGCAGAGCGTCAGAAACTCCAATGATGACAAGACGGATATCGTATTCACCATCGATGATACGGATATGGAAGATGCCAAGAGAGTCCTCGATAAGATGAGAGACGATGGCAAAGTGGAAGAAGTCATTTATGATGATGACACGGCCAAAGTCTCTGTCGTAGGTGCCGGCATGCTCGGCAGACCGGGAGTCGCTGCCCGTATGTTTGGCGCACTCGGCAGAGCCGGTGTCAATATTGACATCGTCAGTACTTCGGAAATCAGCATTTCCTGCCTCATCCTGAGAAAAGACCTGAACAAATCTGTACAGGCCATTCACGACGAATTCTTCCCACAGGACGAAAGATAATAAATAGATGCTTATGGAAAAAGCACAGGGATTTCCTGCGCTTTTTCTTGTGAATAAAGTAAGGAAAGGTTTTGACGGGTTTAGGGAAATACTGGTTAAACCGCAGAGTCTGCCTTTATAAGAATTTTTATACATAGCTTCGTCATAACCTTTCGTAAATAGCTCGCTATTCGCGTCAGGTTATTCCTTGTCATGCATAAAAAGAGGATAGAGCCGCAGTGTTTATTTTATAAATCATTGCGGAAAAGCCGCTGCCGCAACTTTTTGAAACTTTTGAACCTGACAACCCAAAACTATCAACCAATCAAGGAGAACGTATATGAAATGGAATGATGGAGACCTGGTACACGGATTCCGTGTCAGCCGCATGTCCCATATCGAAGAAGTCAATGCCGATGCCTACCTGATGGAGCACGTCAAAAGCGGTGCCCGTCTTCTGTATCTGGACAGCGACGATGATAATAAAGTCTTTTATATTTGCTTCCGCACGACGCCGGATAATTCCAAGGGGACACCGCATATCATGGAGCACTCGACGCTTTGCGGCTCTCGGAAATATCCGCTGAAGGAACCCTTCGTCGAACTCGCGAAAGGTTCTCTCAATACCTTCCTCAATGCGATCACTTGGCCGGATAAGACCATGTATCCGATCGCCAGCCGCAATATGGTCGATTTCCATAACCTGATGGATGTATATCTCGATGCGGTCTTCTATCCGAATTGCCTCAAGAATCCGCAGATCCTGATGCAGGAAGGCTGGCATTATGAGCTGGAGAATAAAGAGGCGCCGCTGACGTACAATGGTGTCGTTTACAATGAAATGAAAGGCGCACTCTCTTCGCCGGAAGCGATCATGGAAGACCGCGCGACCGAGCGTCTCTTCCCGGATAATACCTACGGCGTGGAGTCCGGCGGGGATCCGGAAGTCATCCCGATGCTTTCTTTCCGTGAATTCACTGAATTCCACAGGCGCTTCTATCATCCGTCGAACAGCTATATCTACCTCTATGGCGATATGGATATCGAGAAGACACTGGCGTATATCGATGAGGAATACCTGTCTCATTTTGACCGCCGCCATGTGGACTCGGCCGTCCGCACGCAGTCCGGCTTCAAGAAAAGGGTATCCGCGATCTGCCCATATGGGATCGCAGAGCAGGAAAGCGAAAAGGGGAAGGCGATCCATGCCCTCTACATCGCAGGAAGCGACCATATGTCTACGAAAGAATCGCTCGCTTTCCGCATCCTGAACTATGTCCTGATCGATATGGATGGCGCACCGCTGAAAAAAGCAGTCATGGATGCCGGTCTTGGAAACGACCTGTCCGGCGGCTATTGTGACAGCTACAAGCAGCCGGTCTGGACCATCGAAGTGACAGGCTCGGAAGTGGAGAAGCAGGAACAGTTTGCGCAGGTCATCGACGGGACGCTCCGCATGCTCGCGCTTGACGGCATTGACAAGGATATGCTCGATGCCGCGCTGAACCGCACGGAATTCACCTCGCGTGAAAATGATTATCAGGGACGTCCGAAAGGTCTTTTCTACGGCGTCCGTGCGATGGATCTCTGGCTCTATGACCGTGATCCGATGGCGGCACTCCGCTATATCGAAGATATCAAAGAGCTTCGCGAAGGGATCCGGGAAGGCTATTTCGAAAGCCTTCTCCTGAAGTACGTCATCAAGAATCCGCATCAGATCCTGATCACCATGAAGCCGGAGAAAGGACTGACGGAGAAGAACAATGCGGCAACGGCAGAAAAGCTCGCTGCCTACAAGATGAGTCTCACCGACGAGCAGCTCGAAGACATCATGGCATCCACCAAAGCACTGAAGGAGCGTCAGGCATCCATGGAAACAGAGGAGGCCCTGAAGACCATTCCGCTCCTGTCCCGCGAAGACCTGAAGCGGGAGATCGAGGAGGAAACGCTCGAAGAAGAGACAGTCTCGGGCATCCGCCACTTCCACTATGATATTCACACGACGGGCATTTCCTACGTCACGATGTATTTCGATCTCTATGATCTCACCGAGGAAGAGATCCCGTATGCCATCCTCCTTGCAGGGATGCTTCGCAGCATGGATACGGAAAAGCACAGCTACACCGAGCTTGCGCGGATTTCCAATGCATATACCGGCGGCATCAGCTTCCAGATTTCCTGCATCGGCGATATCAATGACGCATCGAAATATAAGCCATTCATGGTCGCTAGAGGTAAAGCGCTCACCTCAAAGGCCGAGCAGCTCATGGACCTTTTGGGGGAAGTCATCAATCATACGTCCTTCCGGGATACGAAACGGCTGAAAGAGCTTCTCTTGGAAGAAAAATCGGAATGGGATATGACGGCTTTCTCCCGCGGGCATAATCTCACCATGGGACGCCTTGCTTCCTATTTCTCAAAGACAGCGCAGTTTTCTGAGCAGGCCGGCATGACGTTCTACTATTTCTTGGCAGACCTTGTCAAGACGTATGACAGTCAGGCAGAGGACATCGCGGAGAAGCTCTCGGCTGTCGCGAAGAAAATCTTCACGAGAAGCCATATGTTCTTGGCCACCACAGGCGAGAAGGAAGAAAAGCAGGCTGTCGATCGCTATCTCAGCCTCATCCTCGATGATATGCCGGAAGGGGAGAAGAAAGAAGCCCATCTTTTCGATTTCCAGCCTCAGGAAATCAATGAAGCTTTCCTGACCTCCGGCAAGGTCCAGTACGTAGCCAAAGGCGGCAATTTCCGCGACCATGGCTTTAGCTATACCGGCGCACTTCGTGTCATGGAAACCATCCTTCGCTATGAGTACCTCTGGAAGAAAGTCCGTGTCCTCGGCGGCGCGTATGGCGCTTTCACACAGTTCCTGCGCGATGGTACGTCGCTCTTCTGCTCGTACCGTGATCCGAATCTGAAGGAAACGCTCGAGGCATACAAAGGCCTTCCGGAATATCTGGAAACACTTGAGCTGTCCGAACGTGAAATGACCAAGTACGTCATCGGTACTATGGCAGCAGATGAGATCCAGCTCACCCCGTCCATGAAGGGCGAGCGCGCCATGCTCCACTATCTGAACGGCAACACAAGGGAAGACCGCATGCGGATCCGCAGTGAAATCATCTCCTGCGAAGTGAAAGACATCCGTGCCCTCGCGCCGCTCGTCAAGAGCATCATCGAAGATCCCTACATCTGCTGCATGGGCAGCGAGGAAAAAATCCAGCGGGATAAGGCTCTCTTCCATGAAGTCCTCTCGATGCCAGAGTAATGAAATGAAGGGGGCTGTGCCGCAGACTTTATGTGGAGACAGGGGATTGATGAGAGGATGGCATTTGCTCTTCAGCTATGTTGAACCTAATCCCTAATCCCTAATCCCTAATCCCTAGTCACAAGTCATTAGTCACTTTATGACCAAGGAGGCTCAAATATTTGAGCCTCCTTTCGTATACCTGAAAGGAGCCGCTATGCAGAGAGCCATTCGCACCCGTTTTGCGCCGAGTCCCACAGGATACATGCATCTTGGAAATATCTGGATCGCTTTTTTGAACTGGCTCTGGACACGCCAGCAGGGAGGGGCGATCGTGCTGCGGATCGAAGACATCGACCGGCAGCGAAGCCACGCCGAATATATAGCAGGAATCCAAGAAGACCTTGCATGGATGGATCTTTCCTACGACGAAGGACCCGGCGGGAATTATTCTTACGGGACGCCTGTCCAGAGTCTCCGATTTCCTCTCTATCAGGCCATCATGGATCGGTGGAAAGAAGCGGGGGAGATCTATCCCTGCTTCTGCAGCCGCGCCCGTCTCCACAGCATCGCCTCTGCGCCGCATGAAGGGGAGGGACTGCCGGTCTATGATGGGCACTGCCGCCGTCTGACCGCGGAAGAAGTCTTGGAAGGAGAAAAGGGAAAAGCGCCTTCCTGGCGCCTTCGCATGGAGGAAAGCTGCGTGTCTTTCACCGATCTTTTCTGCGGGGAGGAGACATGCGTGCTCCGTCCCGGCATCGATGACTTTGTTCTTCGGCGTGCCGATGGCATGGTCGCTTACCAGCTTGCTGTATCCGTCGATGATGCAGCGATGGGGATGACGCATATTTTCCGAGGAAATGACCTTCTTTCCTCGACCTTTTACCAGCTCTATCTGCTGAAAAAACTGGGAGTCGCACGCGCTCCGATCTACGGACACCTGCCTCTTCTTGTGGACGCTGAGGGAGTCCGTCTTTCGAAACGCCAGAAAGGCCTTACCCTTCGTGAAATGAAGGCAGAGGGTAAGAAACCGGCGGATATCATCGGCCTTCTTCTTTATTATGCAGGCGCACTTCCAAAGCCGATGCCTGTATCCGCAGAGGAAGCGGCTCGGAATGTCGGTTTTGAGGAGCTGAAACACCTGTCTTTGCCGCATATCGTGGTGACGCAAGTCTGAAAAACGGCTATAATGAATCTATTGATGGTTATCCGGGAAAACGATGATGCGATTCACGATGGGATCCGTACTTTCCCAGAGGATCCGGTAAAGGAGCTGATTTTCATGATTCATATCACCTGTGAAGGCAGAAGTTTTGACTTTTTTGACGGTGCGACACCGCAAAATTTATGGAATATGGTCCGCGGTACAAGGGGGAAGGAGGCGGCGGTGCTGGCAGAGATGGATGGCGAGCTTCTTGATTTCCAGACACCGTTTCCCTCCGGCGGAGATGTGCGATGGATCCCTCTTTCAGCGCCAAAAGCGCACCAGGCGTATATGAGAAGCGCGATCATGCTTCTCGTATGTGCTGTGGAAGAGATCTATGGAGAAGGGGCAGATGTCCTTGTGAAGCATTCGCTGGGGAAATCGCTGTACTGTGAATTCGAAGACGGTCATGTACCGCTCAAGAAGGAGCTGGACAGGCTGGCGGCACGGATGCGTGAGATCTCCGAAGAAGGACGCGACATCACAAAGCTCGTCGTCGGAAAGAAACGTGCGATGGCCTTCCTTCGTATCAAAGGTCGCGAAGAGGATGCAGAGCTGGCAGGTGAGCTCGCCGGGAATACGATCAATGTCGACCAGTGCGGGCGCGTGATCGACTATTTCTTCGGCCCGCTTCTGCCGGATATGAGCTTCGTGCGGTTGTTTGCGCTGAAGTCTTATGCGCCGGGATTCCTGCTGCGTCTTCCGGATGAGGATTTTCATCTGCCTCAGGATGAAGCAGAGGACCCACTCTTTGCGAAGGTTTTCCTCGAAAGTCAGAATTGGTCCGAGCTGATCGGCTGCCAAAATCTGGCGCAGCTCAATGCGTCTATCGAGAATGGGAAAATTCTCGACTACATTTCCATCGCAGAAGCGCTGCATGAGAAGAAGCTGGCGGAGCTGGCAGATGCGATCTGTGAGGCGAAGCCCAGGATCCGCCTCGTCTGTACAGCCGGCCCCTCATCCTCCGGTAAGACCACCTTCATGAAGCGGCTCATCGTCCACCTGCAGGTGAATGGGGTACGCCCCGTCATGATTTCGCTGGATGACTATTTCCGGAATCGTGATGAAATGCAGGGAGAAGACTGGGAAGATATCCATGCGCTCGATCTGGACCGCTTCGAAGGAGATATCACCGCACTTCTGGAAGGAAAACCGGTGCGGCTTCCGACGTTCAATTTCATCACCGGGAAAAAGGAGTGGAATGCGCCGCCCGTCACGCTCGAGAAGGGGCAGCCGATCCTTGTAGAAGGGCTCCACGCACTGAATCCGCGCCTTACCTATTTTGTCCCCGGCTACCAGTGCATGCATATCTATCTTTCCGCACTGACGCAGATTACCATCAATCACCATAACCGCATATCGACCTCAGATACGCGCCTTCTTCGCCGTATGGTGAGAGATATGCAGTTCCGCGGAAATCCTCCGGAAAAGACGATCTCCACCTGGCCAAGCGTCCGAGAGGGAGAGGAACGGAATATTTTCCACTTTCAGGGACGCGCCGATGTCGTGTTCAATTCCGCTCTTCTGTATGAAATTCCGGTTTTGAAACAGATCGTAAAGCCGTACTTAGAGGAAATATCCAAGGACAGTCCTGCCTATGGGGAAGCACGCCGCCTTCTGGAATTTCTCGCGCCCTTCCGCGAGCTGGATGCATCGCTCGTGCCGGATCATTCGCTGCTTCGCGAATTTGTCGGCTATGAAGGGCTGGGGAAGTCCTTCCTGAATCGGTAGGGCTTTCTGATGAATCCTGAATGAAAGATCTGCTTGCATGAGAACTGCGGGATGAGAAATAGCGGTGGCTGCACCGCACATGAAAGACAGCCTGTGCCGAATATCTGTTGATTTTCCGTACGGTTAGCGTTCCTCCTTACCGGGAAAGCAGATCGTCAGGCCCCGTGGATCCGAATCATTTTCCCATTCTCCTACTAGCAATCTTTTGCAAGACAAGGTACAATAGAAACAGCTTTAAGAAAATTCTCATTTCTGTTTGGAGGTCATGCATCATGGCAGAAGAAAAAAGAGTAAACCTGAAAGCCCAGAAATTTGAAGCCTACACCAAGGCGAACAAAATGGACTTTTTCGTCAAAAATGAAATGAAAGATGACGCAGATACCGTTGTATTCCAGTCGAACCTGAAGGTCGAAGGACAGACCATTCCGCTCGGCATCATCACAGACAATAGCATCTACACCATCATCCGTGTCCAGATCGGCAGCCAGCTTCTGAAAGATGAAAATAAGCTCTCCCTGCTCGAATACCTGAACCAGCTGAATCGCAGCTACAAGGTCTTCAAGTATGTCGCAGCAGAAGACGGCAGCATTTTCCTCGATGCATGCCTTCCGAGTACGAACGACAGCTTTGACGCAGAAATCGTCCGTGTCATCCTCGATGTCATCGTCGATCATCTGAACAATGAATACAAAAACATCATGAAGCAGGCTTGGAAATAATTTCTCTTCTGCTGATAGAAACGGCTTTCCGAAAGGAAGGCTGTTTTTTTGTTGCGGTTTTAGGGTAAGCCAGTGGGGCGTGCCATCCCGAAAGCTTCGCGCTCTCTAGTGAGGAGTTAGGAGTGAGGAGTGAGGAGTGGTGGTGCGGCGCGTAACAATCAGAAGCGCCGCAAATATATATGGGGCGATGCCCGAAATTAGTATGCAAGTCACCAGTCACTTTTTCATAGCAATATTTCGCTAAAAGCTATATAATAGAAGAAATCTATTTGCCGAAATGAAAATATAGATTTTCATTTCATCTTTAGGAGGAGATTTCATTGTTAGCATCCAAATTATATAGCCCGACCCTGAGAGAACTGCCTGCCGACGCTGTCGTCATGAGCCATAAGTACATGCTGAAAGCCGGCATGATGCGAAAAATCGCCAATGGTACCTATGCATACCTGCCGCTGGCTCTCCGCGCCATCGAGAAAGTGAAGAAGATTATCCGTGAGGAGATCAATAAGACAGGCGCACAGGAGATCCTGATGCCGATCGTGCAGCCGGCGGAAATCTGGCAGAAGACGGGACGCTGGGCCGTATATGGGGAAGAAATGTTCAAGCTGAAAGATCGTCACGGCAGAGACTACTGTCTGGCTCCGACGCATGAAGAACTGGTGACGACGCTCGTTTCCATGGATACCTCGTCCTACAAGCAGCTGCCGGTCTCTGTCTATCAGATCCAGAACAAGTATCGCGATGAGAAGCGTCCGCGTTTCGGTCTGATGAGAAGCCGCGAATTCATCATGAAGGATGGCTACACCTTCGATATGGATCAGGAAGGCCTTGATAAGCAGTACAAACTGATGTATGATGCATACTGGCGCATTTTTACCCGCTGCGGTCTGAAATTCCGTCCGGTCATCGCAGACTCCGGCGCGATCGGCGGCAATGCGTCTCACGAATTCGAAGTGCTGGCAGATTCCGGCGAAGCCGATATCGTATATTGCGAAGACTGTGATTTCGCAGCGAATATCGAAGCCGTGGATCCGAAGACGATTCCCTGTGATATCTCGAATGACAAGGAAAAGGAAATCGTAGAAACCCCGGGGCAGCACACGATCGAGATGGTTTGCAATTTCCTGCATGCAGATGTGAAGCAGTCCGTCAAGGCGGTCGTCTACAAGCTCGATGATACCGTTGTCCTTGCGATGGTGCGCGGCGATCATGAAGTCAATGAAGTGAAGCTCCAGAATATTTATGGCGCGATCAATGTGGATATGGCGTCGGAAGAGGATCTGGAACGCTGCGGTCTGACGGCTGGCTATATCAGCCCGATCGGCCTTAAAAAAATGAAGAATTTCGACATCATCTGCGATAAGACGGTCATGGAAATGCAGGATGCCTGCTGCGGGGCCAATGAAAAGGACAAGCACTTTATCCATGTGAATCCGGCTCGCGATTTCGGTGATGTGAAGGTGGATACCATCCGTCAGATCCAGGAAGGCGATGTCTGCCCGCATTGCGGCGGCAAGATCGTCATCACGAAGGGCATCGAAGTCGGACAGGTCTTCAAGCTTGGGACCAAGTACAGCGAAGCACTGGGTGCGACCTACCTCGATAACAATGGCAAGTCGCATCCGATGGTGATGGGCTGCTACGGCATCGGCGTCACCCGTACGGTGGCTGCGTCCATCGAGCAGAATCACGATGATGACGGCATCATCTGGCCGGTCGCGATCGCGCCTTATGAAGTGGTCATCGTCCCGGCGAATAACAAATCGGAAGAAGTCATGGATGCGGCCAAGAAGCTCTATGATGCGATGGAAGAAAAGGCAGATGAAGTGGTGCTGGATGACCGCAATGAAAGAGCGGGCATCAAGTTCAAAGATGCTGACCTCATCGGCTACCCGGTCCGTGTGACCATCGGCAAGAAATGGCAGCAGTCCGGCAATGTGGAGATCCGTCTTCGCAGAAGCGGCGAGACCATCGAAGTGCCGTATGAAGAATGCAAAGCCAAGGTCATGGAGATCCTGGCAGAACTTCATGAAAAGAACCAGTAAGAGGCGCAGATGGACGAAAAAGAACTGGAAGAGCTGCGTGATTCGGTGCGCAAGATCGACAGCGAGCTGGCAGGGCTTTTTGAGAAGCGGCTGGAGCTGTCGAGAGGCATTGCCCTTTATAAGCTGAAGGCGCATAAGCCGATCTATGATGCAGAAAGGGAAGCGAAGAATATCGAGGCATTGTCTTCTCTCATCGAAGATGTGAGTTGCCGTCCTGATTTCATTCGCTGGTACCAGCTCTTGATGGATATCAGCAAAAAACTGCAGTCGAAACTGATACAAGGGGAAACAAAATGATCGAAGAACGCAGAGGTACCGTCAGACGATGCATTTACGCAAGTGATGATGGCAGATTCTGCGTTTTTCAAATCGAAGATAAGGAAAGCCGCAAGCTGGTCTGCGCCACATACCATGGGAGAGGCCCGTACGTCGGCGAGCAGATACTCATGCGGGGGTGCTGGCAGAAGCATCCCCGTTTTGGAGTGCAGTTTTCCGCGCAAAGTATGGAGATGGTGAAGCCGGAGGAAACGGAAGATATCATTCATTTCCTGGCATCAGGGATGATCGATGGCATCCGTGAGACCATGGCGCGCCGCATCGTGGACCATTTCGGCAAAAAGACGATGGATGTCTTCGAAAACAACATAGATGCGCTTCTGGAAGTCCCGGGCATCGGGCCGAAGGGGTTCGAAAAAATCAAAAAATCCTACGAGATGATTTCCGGGCTGAAGGAAATCATCATGTACCTCCAGTCACTGGCCATTCCTGAAAAATATGCAGCAGATATGCAGAAGCATTATGGAGAGAATATCAAGTCCGTCTTTCAGCACGAACCCTACCGCATGCTGGGAGACATAAACGGAATGACTTTTCTGGAGGTCGACCGCATCGCCATGGATCAGGGCATAGCGCCGAATGACAGCGAGCGCATCACGGCAGGCGTGAAGCATATGCTGGGACTGGCGCTTGCTCAGGGGCACAGCTGTGTGCCGATCAATTCGCTGGCGAAAAATACTGTGCCGCTTCTGCACCTTTCCTTTGACATCATCAAGGATGGCATCGAGTCTGCGGTCCAGGAAAAAGTGTTGCCGTCTCTCACCTATGAAAAGACGGTGTATGTATACCTGAGATTTCTCTATGAAGCGGAAACACAGTCGGCCGATATCCTGAAATACATGCTCTGTCACCAGAAGGCGCTCGGAACGGCCGCCCTGGCCATCGAAAAATTTGAGAGAAAAAACCAGATCACGCTGGCCGATGAGCAGAAAGAAGCCGTCGAAGAGGCGATGAAGAGCCGCGTCCTCGTCATCACAGGCGGGCCGGGTACAGGGAAAACGACACTTGTGCGGGCCATCATCACGGCGGCGGAGCAGCACGATCTGAAAGTCCATCTCATGGCACCGACAGGCCGCGCAGCGAAGCGTCTGGCCATCGCGAGCCACATGGATGCGGATACCATTCATAAAGCGCTCGAGGCGGAAAAGCGCGAGGACGGCGGGACCGTCTTTTCGCGGGATGAAAGCGATCCTTTGGAAGAAGACCTCATCATCGTCGATGAAGCGTCCATGATGGATATTTCCCTGTTCTATCATTTGCTGTCCGCACTGAAAGAAGAGGCCCGTCTCATTCTGGTCGGTGATGTCGATCAGCTCCCGCCTGTGGGACCGGGTACGCCTTTGAAATCCATCATCGCTTGGGGAAAGGTACCTGTCACCAAGCTCAAGCACATTTTTCGTCAGAAAGAAGGGAGCGGCATCATTGAGAATGCGGCGCTCATCCGCGAAGGAAATATGTGCATCCCGGATGAAGGTGGGGAATTCAAGATCCTTCCTGTCTGGTCGGAAGAAGAAGCCTTCGATACAGTCATAAGCCTTTGCCGTTCGCTCCACTATGGGGAGGGCAAGGAGAAGATGGCATTGCAGGTACTCTCTCCGATGTATCGTGACCAGTGCGGGGTGGACAATCTGAATCATGCCATTCAGGAGCTGGTGCATCAGAAGCAGATCCCGCCGGGAAATCATTTCTTTGTCGGCGACAAGGTCATGCAGAAGCGGAATGACTATGACAAGGGCGTCTATAATGGGGATGTCGGCATTGTCTGGTCGGTGACAGACAAGCGCATCGCTGTCAGTTTCTATGACAGGGAAGTCGTCTATGAAAAAGAGGAAAGAAATGACCTGCAGCTCGCCTATGCCACGACGGTCCATAAGAGTCAGGGCAGCGAGTATGATACCGTCATCCTTGTCCTCCTTCCGACACAGCGCATGATGCTGAAGCGAAATCTTCTCTACACAGGCATCACCCGTGCGAAAAAGACCACCTATCTCATCACGACGGAAGAAGCATTGGCAAAAGCCGTCGGTACAGTAGAAACCGGACGAAGATACAGCCTTTTCTTCCCGCTCCTGACAGGAGAGGCGGAGGGATAGTCATCAGTGGACTAGTGACTGGTAACTGGTGACTGGTGACTAGTAGCTAGGGATTAGGGATTAGTAGCTAGGGATTAGGGGCGCGAGTGACTAGTGACGAAATACCACTTTTGGGCATCGCCCCATATATATTTGCGGCGAAGCCGCCACCTTCATTCCTCATTCCTTATTTGAACTGAGCTTTCATTCACAATCAGGGAGTGGTACGCCCTACGGGCTGACCCGGAAAGGATCCGGCCATGCGTTTTATGACTGACATCTTAGAGACACTCTATCCCACCTGCTGCCCGGGCTGCGGCTGCGTGGTCGATCCGGACGTGCAGTGGTGCGAGGCGTGCCTCCAAAAGATCTGGGATCCGCGGCTGATCAATTCTTCTTTCACCGACCACCTCTCGGGCTGCTATACCTGCTGCGACTATGCAGGTGCGATCCGGGACTGCATCATACAGATCAAGTATGGCGGACGGCGCAGCAGGAAGCGCGTCTTTGCGCCGCTTCTTTCCCGTTTTCCCTGGTGGGACAGGATGGGGGAGTGCGGATTGGTGATCCCTATCCCGCTGTCTTCGGAGAAGAAGAAATGGCGCGGGTATAACCAGGTGGATCTGATGTTTGCCTCGTGGATGAAGGAAGCAGGCTATGATTACCGACCGGATGCGCTCGTCCGCATCCGCAGTGCGCACACGCAGTCCCTCTTATCCCGCGAGGAGCGTTTTCAGAATATCAAAGGCGTTTTTCACATTGCGCGGTCTATGGATGTGAAAGGAGAAACCATCCTCATCGTGGATGACATTTATACGACGGGAGCCACGATGGAGTCGGCCGCGCACGAACTTATGCGCGCGGGAGCGAAAAAAGTCATGGGTATGACGATCGCGAGCGGAGCCAGCTAAGGAAGGGTTTCCCTAGTAAATCGGCTATGTATAAAAAAAGGAGGCTGTATGGCTGAGATATCGGCTGATTTCCGTCCTGCCAGGATGGAGGAGATCTATGAGATCGCACGAAGACTCCATTGGAAGATCGTGCAGGAGGAAGGAAAACCATTTTTCTATCACTGACGGAACAGAAATTAAAGCATAAGCCGATAATTGGAAATATGGGAAGAGAAATCTAAACTGATAGCGGACTTTCAGCTACACTTTATTTTTAGTTTCTTATATCAACATTAAAATTTTGACGTAAACTATTTGCGCTTTAATCATGCTTTAGATAGTGTAAAATCATTTGTGTAAACTCAAAAGTGGGTATAGAAAAAGGGACCGCTTTCCTTTATCGTGTTAAGTGGCCAAACAAAACACAAAGAAAGAAGGTTTCTTTATGTCTTATCTTACCGCAGGTCTTCTCACATCGTGACTTCAAGGTGGTGTTGCCGTCAATGAATTTCTTCGCGGAAAGATGGAAGAAGGCGTCAATGCCGTCCTCAAAGCTGAACTGGCAGGATTTCTCGGCTGCGAGAAGCACAGTTCCACCGGGTGGCATACATGCAATAGCTGCAATGGTTTCTATCAGCGCACCATCGTGACCTCATATGGCAAAATCACGGTGTATGAAAATTTTCATACTTTTTACAGACTACACAGCAGTAACGTTGATTCATTATATATTTGATTCATTATATATTTATAGATGTGTATTTAGCTGCTACTGTAATCGTTATCCCCAAATTTGTCCACCATATAAAATATGTAAATATTTACAATGTATATTTTAGCTTTTATTATAAATCTAATGCGTTGCAATATCTTGAAAATAAGCGTATAATACTCCTTTGTAAAAAGGAAACACGACAGGAGTGTAGCCATCTATCCAGCTTGGATTCTATACATAAACGTATAAAATTTACTGTAAGGAAGCCATCCACGGGCTTCTTTTTGTTTTAGGAAAAATAAAAAAGAAAGGTTTTGATGAGGATGAAAAGTAAAAAACAGTTGACTATGGCCTTGGCTTTGACTCTGGCACTGGGAGGGGGAAGTGCGCCGGCATATGCGGAGTCTATCCAGAATCAGATACTGATCAAAGGAGACTGGGCGCTGAAAGAAGAACTGCACATGAAAAAGAGCACTGTCACAGCGGATAATGTTTCCCTGGATGGCAGCAGCATCCAAGCAGTCGGTTCTCCTGTAATGATCGTCAACTCTTCTCTGGAAGGGAAAAAGGCATTGCGTTTTCTAAACTTTCCCCAAGCTTGAATTTCCTGTCATCGGGTGTTGAATTACAGGGGTCCACTTTGGCAGCTCCGGTCATTTCTATCAGTGGAGTCACTTCCAACGAAGGTGCAGGTACTATGATCGGCCTATATTCGCTCCAATTGGAAAATTATGGCACTGGCAAAGCAATCCAGAACAAACTGAAAACGGATTGCCTCCATGTGGATGGAGTGACCATCAATAAGGTCAAGCAGGTATACGGAGCATATATCGGTACTGCCGGCCTGTCTCCCTACACAGAGGGCGGCAAGACCAACGTGACCGTTGAGAACGTTGCCAATACCACGGACAGTCCGGATGGTACACTTGCTTTTGGTCTGGTGAACAGCCTGGTAATGAAGAATGGTAACAATCCTGAAGAGAGCAAAAACCTCCCCTTTGTGGTCACTAGGAAAACACAGATCCGGAATATTTCTTCCGCCAAAGGCTCGGCTGTGGGGACTATGACGGAGGCAACTTCTGGATATGACTGGGATAACAACTACACGGATTTCCATGATCTGGAAATCTCGGACATCCATGGCGAGGATTTGTCCGTAGGCCTGTTTGGCCATGTAGGTGTGGACAAGGTGGAGAATGCAGACATCAACATGACGGGGAAAGAAAATGTGTATGCGGGAGCGTATACGACCTCTGTCCCGGATTACCAGGCGGCAAATCTCAAGCAGTTTGCCATTGCAGGACCTTTCTTGGGGAAAATCAATTTGAACAATCCGGAGGGAAATTATACCATCAATGGCAATGTGCTTGCAGATACAGGGAATTATCTGACCAAGTTGGAAGTACAATATCAGTTTGCTAAAAAACAATTGGAAAATCTCGGTTCAGAAGATGATGAAACTAAAGGATATTATGAAGCAGCGGTGAAACAGGGAGAGAAAGACATTCAATCCTATAAAGGACATCAATACGGGAGCATCAACTTGGCCGGTCATCTGAAACTGTATGCGGAGGCGAAAATATGGTGAATGTTGGTGTCAGCTGGAAATTTGGGCAGAAGAGCCACATCTCCCGTTCACGTGTTTCCATGGCTAAAGATATGTTGGCTATGAAAAATCAGATTGAAACGCTGACAAAAAAATTGGCAGTCTATGAATCGGGTCAGCCTGCAAAATTGGTTCCTACAGCAACCGGAACTATGATCTTCCCAGATGTACCGGAAAATCATTGGGCTTATGAGTATGTTAAGAACTTAGCGGAACGAGGTTATCTGAAAGGATATCCGGATGGAGAATTTAAAGGCGATAGAGCGATGACACGTTATGAATACGCAGCCATTATTTACAGGGCTTTACAAAATGGAGCGCCTTCGGATGGTAACATGACCCGTTCTGTAGATGACTTTGGTCCTGAATTGGTTAAAGTGCAGAATATCGATCGTTTCCGCGTAGATCGAATTTCCGGTAAAGATAATGATCGGCATAAGGTGGAACGTGTACGGGTAAATGATAAAGATGATAAAGCCCAAAATGTGTACCGTGATGTTTACGAAAACCATATTCAAAAGTAGGGCACAGTAGATAAGAAGTATAAAAGCGCCAGTTGCTCGAAAGGAGTGACTGACGCTTTTATATTAGTGTTGAATATAAAGTTGGGCTTGAAGATGGGTTACCAGTAGAAGTGTATAAGTATATAAAATATAGTTTTTTTATGATAGTGTTGATAGATGATATCTGGAAAAATTTTAAATTCTGATTGCAGTTTGACTTTTTTATTCATCATCACTTGGTTAATTTAATAGTTGGTGCATATTACAATTATAAACCACCAACACGGTTTAGAATATATTGGTCATTATTTTTGATTAAATTATAGAACTCGGATTTGCTATTTACCCATAGGCCTTCATTTTTTCCATTACCTGCAATCCAAGCCGGAGCTATGGTTTTTACTGAATATGATACATCATAATAGCGATTGTCTGTCTTACTGGTATCGTTTATTGGGCCATTAATTCGATTAATTTTATAATCAAAAATTTGATTTTTAGTGAATAATCTCTCGGATTTATAATAGTCAAATTCTTGGATTAGTATTTTGTTAACAATTTCTTTTTCTGATAATCCCTCTACGTCTGATATTGCTATGTGATTATATTGAACCTTTTCGGATGGTATGGATTCATACGAATAGAATAATAAATATACAACTCCTGTTAGTATAATCACTATAGTTTTTGTTTCTATTTTCTTAGCCTTAATGCATTTATAGATGGTAATAATTATCACAAGAAAAGTGACGATATATAATAAAAACAAAAAATCACTTATAAATATAATCATTTTTAATATCACCTATTTTCGAAAAGCACAATAGAATTAAAGATTAAAATAAAAAACGCAGGCTTTTAGAAAACAGTGGAATAGATGAGCTATTTTTTACATCGATAAATATTAACTTAAGTGTAACGAAGATACGCCAATACAATCAAATTATATCATGAATTGTATATAGATGATAGATGTGAGTAAAATTGGGGCCTAAATATGTTTTACGGTACCAAGGACAAATTTAGGGTTATGTTGTAGGCCTGTTCAGTTGGCAAACTTCCGTCCTTTTCAATTCAGATGGTGTGTTGGGGGTATCATTTTTACGGAGAAGACTGTTTTGGTATTTTCATTCAACTTAATCAATATTTGAGGCTTACCAGTTGCATCAACGATACTTCATTCAGGAATACTTCAATAACACTTGCTCACTATTCAAATTCTCCTTTCGTACCTCAAGGTACGTATAGCATTGTTAAAATCTCTGGGTAGTAGTATAATATAAATGAAAACTCATTTCACTGCTTTTATGTTATTATTTGCATCAAAGGAGGAATGTTGCTATGTCGTTCAATCGTTCAAAAGCTATTGAATATGCGCGTCAGTATTGGAACGATTATAATCCGAATTTTGAAAGCTATGCAAACGATTGTACAAATTTTGTTTCTCAATGTTGGAACTATGCAGGCATTCCTATGACTTTAACATGGCATGGCGGAAAGACTATTTGGGAAGGACATCCGGGAGTAGCTAATACTAATAGCTGAGTTAGTGTACCAGATTTTTATGACTACATGGTTAACAATGAAATTGCTACAGTAAAATGGAGTAGCACAGAAGTTAACATTGGCGATGTTATACAATTTTGGAACCCCGGTGATGAGGCGTGGACTCACGCTGGTATTATAACAAATCTAGACACCCCCTATGGAATTACATATGCCGGACATACTGATGATCATTTTCAAAGGCCACTAAGTGATGTATACCCGGATTCTTATACTGAGGTACGCTTTTTATGCCCAATAGACACTATTGATTAAGTACTCATGCTATGGGAAAATAGGTTCGAAGCGAATGATATAGGGGTGCGATAATTTTAAAATAAGGATTATACGCTGAATATAAGTGTATGATCCTTATTTTTATGAAATTAATAAAGTTAACTGCAATATTTTCAAAATTAAGATTTGTCGTAATTTGAAGAATTATAAATTAATTCTTTAAATCGACTTTTAACTATTGCGGATCTGGGCAACTTCATTGAAATTAATAAAGAAATTCCTAGTGAGAAATGAGTGAGAAAGGAGTTAGAAAAAAATAAGAGGGGTTAAAATTAGTATCCACCTATTTTTTTAAAACATGCACACGGGGGTGTTCGAAATTCTGACTATCGTTCTATTGTATCAAATACAAACACCTTTTAGATGATATCTATACGACGGGGGCTACGATGGAGGCAGCCGCTCATGAGCTTATGCGCGCGGGAGCGAAAAAAGTCATGGGCATGACGATCGCGAGCGGAGCCAGCTAAGGAAGGGCTTCCCTGGTAAACCGGCTATGTATAAAAAGGAGGCTGTATGGCTGAGATATCGGCTGATTTCCGTCCTGCCAGGATGGAGGAGATCTATGAGATCGCACGAAGACTCCATTGGAAGATCGTGCAGGAGGAAGAAAAACCATTTTTCTATCACTTTGTATACACCGGTGAGGATCTTCCTCAGACGAAAGAGGGGAAAGACTGGTCTTTCCTCGTGCTGAATGAGAAGGGGACGGCAAGCCTCATGCTCGAGCGCATCCAGTGTACGGCAGCCATTTATGAGTGTGAACGGGTGATGACCCAGAGCGGGCTCAAGGAGAATGCGTTTGTCATGCGAAGCTTTATGAATAAAGTCAAGATCCTTGATAAGACACTGCGCAAAGAGCTTCACAGCTATGCGCCGGAGATCGTGCTCCAGAGGAAATGACCCTGTGGCGCGTTCTCCTCCGGCAGCCTCGTGTAATTGATGAAGGAGAATATGTATGCATTTTGCCAATCCGAAAGCGTTCACCAGACCGCTTCGCAAACTCTTAAAATCTTATCTGCTGTCTGTGACGGCGGGGGATATTATGCTCGGAGAGGTGGCAGACCACCTCTGCGTGAATGATCTTGACCGCGATCTCTCGGATAAAGCGCGGATCCGTGCGGCGGCTGATATCGGATTCACAGATACGGTGGATGACGCGATCGAGAACATCTGGGAGGATCTAGAAGGCCTCGTCCCATACTCTGCGCTTTGTGATTTCTATGATCCGGAAGGCTTGTGGAAAGCGCTGATGAAGGAGATCGAGGAGCACATCCATTTCTATGACGCCTCTTTGGTGACGAAGAATCCCTACTACATCCATGTTCATGCACCGGAAGCGAAGTCGGGGACGATCGAGCTGGGGACGACCGACTATCTTGGCGGGGAATTCTTCCAGACCTATCATCAGGGCTATTCGGCCAAGCGGCCTTTTGGCTATGCGGATATCGGCTTCTTTGATGAGCGCGTCGCTTTTCCTGTCATCAGAGAAAACGGCCATGTGTGGATGAGTGTCGTCATGAGTGAGATCGAGTCGATGGAAGAGCCGCTGGCGCGCGCCCATGGAAAGGTCATCACCTATGGCCTTGGGCTGGGATACTATGCGTTCATGGCAGCAGAGAAGGAAGAGGTGGAGTCAGTCACGGTGGTGGAGATGAATCCCCATGTGATTTCTCTCTTCAAGATGTATCTTCTTCCGCAGTTTCCCCATAAGGAAAAAATCCATATCATCGAAGCGGATGCGATGGATTTCATTCGCAGGCAGAAGGATGGGGCCTATGATGTCGCCTTTGCTGATTTCTGGGGAGGGGTCAGCGATGGGCTTTCTTTGTACCTGAGATTCATGCCTCTCACCGTGCGTTTTCAAAGGACGCTCCATGAGTTCTGGATAGAAAGCTGCTTTTTGGAGTACCATTTCCGCCCTGTCATGCTGAAAGTACTGCTGGACATGGGGCTCTCCTATCCGCTGGTCTTGCCGGAAACGGGGAAATCGGAGCGGAGGATACAGAAGGCTTTCTCCCGATTCCTGAAACGGTGGGACTATACGATCGAGACGGAAGAGGATCTCGCATACCTTCTGACGAATGACTGTCTCATCCGCCTCATGCATCAGTTTGCCATGGAGTATAGCAGGGGGGAGTGACTGGAGACTAGGAGACATCAGGCTCCCATATCGTCATTTTGAGTGTAATCGAGGAATCTTTGTCATTCGCGGTCAGGCGGTCGATGTGTGGAAACCTCAAACGGGAAGCGTGTCAATTGCAGACTTTCGGGCACCGCCCCGTTAAACTCGTTGAACCCATAGAACCCGTTCATCTGCAGTCAATGGGATGGCACGCTCCGTGGGCTAACGCTGAACCTGACAATGATAATGATTAGAATTTCCTAAAAACGAAAAAGTGTATACTACATTCTTTCTATAAGTGTGATACAATAACGATAACTGTGAAAGAGAAAGTATACTATTGTGGAGGCATACAATGAACAGACAACTTTCAATGGAATTTGTAAGAATCACAGAACAGGCTGCACTTCTGGCTGGTCGTTTGATGGGCACAGGCGATAAGGAAGGCGCTGATCAGGCTGCGGTAGACGGCATGCACCAGCAGTTTGCCAAGACCCCGGTCTCCGGCACTGTCGTCATCGGTGAAGGCGAGATTGATGAAGCACCGATGCTGTATATCGGCGAGAAAGTCGGTCAGGGCGGAGAAGAAGTCGACATCGCTGTCGATCCGGTCGAAGGTACGAACCTGGTAGCGAAGGGCAAAGATGGCGCGATCGCGGTCCTTGCCATTGCACCGAAAGGCTGCCTGCTCCACGCACCGGATATGTATATGCAGAAGATCTGCGTCGGTCCGAGAGCGAAGGGATGCATCGATATCAATGCATCTGTCACTGAAAACCTGACCCGCGTAGCGAAAGCGATGGATCGTGAAATCTCTGATCTCACCATTGTTGTCCTTGATCGTGAAAGACATGAAGGCATCATCCGCGAAGCCAGAGAAGCCGGCGCGCGCATCCGTCTCATCACCGATGGAGATGTCGTACCGTCCATCGACTGCGGCATTCAGGGCAGCGGTATCCATATGGTTCTCGGCTCCGGCGGTGCGCCGGAAGGCGTCCTTGCTGCTGTCGGGCTGAAATGTCTCGGTGGCGATATGCAGGCGAAGCTGCTCCCGCACACGGAAGAAGAAGTCCGCCGTCTGCATGAGATGGGCATCACCGACCCGAACAAGGTTCTGACCTTGGATGACCTTGTCAAGGGTGATGACTGCATCTTCTCGGAAACGGCGATCACTGACTGCGCGATGTTGAAAGGTGTCCGTTACTTCGGCGGCGGTGCCAGAACCAGCACACTGGTTCTCCGCTACAAGACCGGCACGGTCCGTTTTGTAGATACCATCCACCGCTTCGGTGAACCGGATAAGAAACCGGCTGTCAGACTTTGGTAATACGGCTCTGTTTGAAAAACCCCACAGCATGCGTGCTGCGGGGTTTTACTTTGGGCGCGGGGGCATCCTGTGGGGCGTGCCGCTCCATGATTACGTTTGAAAGCTTCGATTGAATGAGAAATTAGAAATGAGAAATGTGAAATGGTGGTGCGGTGCATAAAAATAGGGGAGCGACGCGAGTATATATGGGGCGATGCCCGAAGTCGGGGGATAGCGGCTCTCTTGTATCGCCAGCCTTCCCCTCTAGGTAATGCTATTAAGTTAAGCGGCAGAACGTTCTTGGCTCCCCATCGGGGGAGCT
>OLNV01000047.1_pt1 | contig 92177 bp, 80 predicted proteins | sample 1672891 | NCBI WGS metagenome assembly OLNV01 (sample SAMEA3136734, study PRJEB25190) | human gut metagenome | biome: human gut; feature: human-associated habitat; material: faeces | place: Austria | collected 2013 | reverse complement strand
ACATGTTTCAATGCAAATTCGAACAAAACCTCGAACACCTAGCTTAATGGCATTGCCTGATACTTCTTTACGCCTTGTTTTAAGGCACTTACTATTTGCCACCCTTTTTGCACACATTTTTAACGCATATACACTTTATACTCATGATGTGGAACTTGTTCCTCCTTTGGTGGCAATCTCATATAATCACCGTAATGACACCGTAAAAATGCATCATAACCAATAGGGACTTTTACTTTTAGATTTTCAAAATCCATATAAATATATTCATCAAACCATTTCTTCTCATATAAAGTTAATCCCGAATCCCAAGTCATTTCTGCAATATATCGGCTTTCATCTATATCATACAGTTTTTTTAACCTTTCTAATTTATCGAGAAAATACTTTGACCCTCTAATCTTGGCATACAATCTTACAACATACTTTATCATTGATCTATACCATTTATGATATGTTGATTTGGTGTAATGATCATCGATGCTCCATAGCGCAATTCGAAATAGATTACTTTTTTTCTTCTCAATTCTTCGTATTACCTGTTCCGCATTCGTTCCGGCTCCATCAATCGGATAGATATCGATAAAAGCACCTGAATCATATTCTTGTATGTTTTCATATACCGCTTGATAATCCATATTATTTAATCTTGCAATATTGTATGGATAATTTTTCTCGCTTTCCCTTGTAAGCAATTTATATGGCCACATTTCTTTTTGATGTTTTCTACAATAATCACAAAATTTCTCATAATCCTTCCGTAACATAACAACATCAAAATCATCATCCCACGGAATAAACCCTTTATGTCGAACCACGCCAATTAATGAACCATACGCTACATAATAATTCACATTAATCTCATCACATATCTCTATCAACTTTTTTATAATATCTAATGTAACTTGATGAATTTGTTCAATGTTTAATTCTTCTTTTCCTTCCCTTAGCATCCTTTTACCATTTCCTTTTAATACATTATTTTTTCAACAACTTGTATAATATGTTTCTGTTTATATATACTACAATCATAAGTGCTATACTTAATAAAACAATAAATACAATTCTAAGTTTTAAATGCGAGTATAGGATTGAGCTTATAATTGCCAAAAATACAAATATAATAGCAGGTCCCCATATAAAATAAATATTAAATGGAATTTGTTTTTCCTCTTCCTTCGAAACTCGATACATCAAATAATAATGTATCATTGCATAACCAATATAGCAAACTAGTGTTGTATAACCTGCTGCAACCATTCCATATATAGTAATAAAATATTTATTCAATATAATATTTAATACTGCAATGATACATGATGCCACCATAATAGATTTTGTCTTTTCATAATAAAAAGTAACAGTACTGATCAGACTATACATCATGATAAAATATACACTCATACAAACTGGCGGAACAACCCATATTGCACTAGCATATTTTTCTCCTCCAAGTAAATAAATGAACTCTGGAGCAAATAGGGCAAAGAAAAAACAAATACTTCCTGTCATCACTAGAATTATTTGTGCTAATTTTCCGACTTCCTTTTCTTTTCCATCACTTATTTTTTGATATGCCCATGGCGTAAATGAACTCTCTATAGCAGTCGTTACAATATTAAGAACCATTGCTATCTGGTATGCAACTGTATAAATTGCTGTCTGTGCACTTCCACACATATTATTAATCATCAGTCTATCTGCTTGGTTTAACACCTGCTGTGACAAATAATGAGGAATTAAAGGAATATTATAATTCAATGCATATTTCCATGCCTCTTTCCAGATAATCCTGTGACTTTTGTGCAATATTTTATAATACACCATTGCGTAAATTATAACATGAACTAACACCATTGCTAAAATACGCGCATTTGCCTTATGTTTTGGAAATAAATAAATAGCTACGACACTTCCAATTGTACTTAAGAATGTCGATGCTAGTGTATAACCAACTATACTTTTATATTCATACTCAAATCTATTTCGCACAGTCCAAAACGACATTGCTTGTGAAAAAACCAAATCTACAAACATGACAACTGTCAATGATGTACTCATTCCTAAAGCATCATTCAACTGCTTGCGAAACAATAAAAAGATTCCTAAGCCACCTAAAATCAAAAGAGTTGTCAAGAAAAGCATAGCTGATGTGTATTCATCTCGCTGCTTTTCATAACGAATCATCGCTTTATTATAAACACCTGTTGCAAGTTGAAGCGTCAAAATTACTGTTAAAATACTTATCCAAGAACTATAGACACTAACTAAGCCATATTCCTCTGTTGACATCATACGTGTAAAAATGGGAGTTGTTATAAATGCAATGCCTTTTTGTATTACACTACAAACAACAAACCACATAGAAGCTTTGGCTGGAAGCGGTATATTCTTGTAAACTTGCAATGATTTTTCTATTTTTTTTTTCATAACTGATTCTATCCTTAAAAAATTGTACATTTTATAAATATTATCAACGAGCTTTCTTGTTTAAAAAGAAAAATCTATGTCTGTGTTTTCTTTTTATATCATTTAATATAAATATATCGATTTTTTCTTCATTCATTATGAATATTGATATAATCAAAAATAAAACCCAGTTAAAAGTAATATTATACAAAAATCCCTCAAATAAAAATGTCATAAATAATACAACATATTTCTTATTAAGCTTAAATGTGCTTAATGCATTTTTTATGTACCAGTAATAATAAACAATAAAACTAATATAGCCATAAGACCAAAGTTGGTTCACATAATCACACTCAATCGACCATTTATCTAGATTTGAATAAAAATTCATAAGAACAGACTGTGGATAACCTGAACATCCTGGGCCATATCCAAACAGATTGGATATAAAATCATTTTTCATTGTAATTGCCGAAATGGATGTTAAATAATAAAGGTGTGTATTAGCACTTCCCTCCGTTTTGACCCTATTCTTTATATCCAAAAGATCTACCATCTCCAACATATTTTTTAAAATAGAATCCATATTTGCCGCAATAATAATAACACTTGCTGTAATTGCGATAACTAAAAAGATCATTTTTTTCTTAGTTATTGCAGATTTCACCCGTCCTGAAACGATTAGTTCTATAATAGCAGCTACAATCAGCCCTAACATTAATGTTCGACTTCTTGAAAGAATCCCCAATAAGAAAAAAGCCACCTTCAGATAACTATTTTTTGTATAAATAAAACCAAATGTAATAAGTGGTGCAAGATTTCCTGCATTCCAACATAAACCACTTACTTTTAATCGACCAAACTGATATTGTGTAGCATAATCTGTCATCATATGAAAGATATCTCTAAATACAATTGTATTTAGGTCTTTTCCAATTTTATCCAGTACTATCTGTGCATACCCCCATACCATTTGAATAATCGATGATATATATATTCCTTTTATGTAATATGTTAAATATACTACCTTTTCCTTTTGTGAAAAAAAGAGACATACAATAATAAGAAAACATAACTGTATAAAATCTGTTCCAATGCCACTTGTCCATTTTGCAGGCATTCTTACCAAACAGATTAAATATGAAATCATCCATGTTACCACAACTGCAACAAAGGTTCGATCATATCTCTTAAGGATTTTTAATCTTCCTTGATTTACCATCTCGATTAAAGCAATCATAGCAAGTATCATAATCCACCACACATACATCGTGATGGAAAAGAAACTAATAATTGGCATTGGAGCGAATATACCAAATATCAGCAAAACTATACTATAAATCTTTTTCTTCTTAACCATATTGTTTACCCTCTATCTGAACTGCATCTGCCACTCACATTATTTTAAATAGAATTTTACACCTAATTGAGATACTAGTTCTTCCAAATTTTGCTTTAGTATATGGTTTCTTCAAAACTTTTAATCTATTTATCAAACTCCTATTCATATTTGAAATAAGTTTGTATTCTTCTTTTTGTTTTTCACTCATTTGAGTTTCAAATGCATTTAATACAGCCTGTGCATATTCTGCTGTCGAATAGTCTTCTTTATTTCTAAGGAGTTCCAACTTGTCTTTAGTCCACTTCCCGATTTGAATTTTCTTATGACTGTACCCTAAAACATTATTTTCATGCTGCCGATACAGTACATAGGGCGTTTTATCGAAGATTACTTTTCCAGTTATTAATGCCACATTGATTGTCATAATATCGTGCATTCTGATTTTAGAAATATTTACTTTACGTAGTTCCTGCATTAAAGCCCAATTGAATACCATTGTACATCCTGGAACATTGTTATAAAAAACTGCTCTTGCACTATCCTGAACAGGCTGTTTGAGAGAAGATGGAATTAAAACATTTAAATCTGAATCTGTTACCTGATAATCTGAACACCATAAAACTGGTTGATTTGTTATGCCTATTTGTTTTACTGCCGCAAATAATTTTCCTTCCATCCAAAAATCATCTTGGTCACAAAAAGCATAGTAATCAGCTCTTGGAGCACCTCTGAGAGCCATTAAGAAACTATCTGCCGAGCCTACATTCTTACCCTTACTCACTTCTATTTGAACATTATGTTTGATTGCATATTGATTTAAAATATCAATAGTACTATCCTTTGATCCGTCATCTCGTACATATAAAACTACCTCATGTAAGATGTTACTTTGAAATATACTATCTAGTTGTTTTTCAATATACCTTTCTCCGTTATATGTTGACATTATTACACATATGTTCATTTTTTATGTTCATTCCTTTCGCACTATTTAGGATGCAAAACGTTAAAAAACGTTGACGTACTTCCACTTTTGTTATAATAATAGTTTCCACGACATGATTCTGCACACTACAAATCGCAGAATAATTGTAAGTTGTCCAAACTATTGGATGACTGTTACTCTTTTTATCACTATTTGTATAATCCCAAATCAAAGATATACTCATCTTCATACTTTCCACCATTCAATGAGTAACTAAATTTAGAGCCTTGCGTTATAGAACTAATTAAATACTTACATCTTGAAAGTAAAATCATTTTTACTAAATACTTTTGTCCTCGTTGCTTTTTATCATCATCCAATACATCTGATTTACTAAGAACATCTTTCCCCTCATAATTTCGAACAAATGAATCATATGACACAATCCGAATACTATTGCCAAAATCTTTTACTAATTCATCATAAATATTTCCGTCTTCTGTAACCAAAAAAATAGGTGCCTGATATTTTTTTACGTATTTTGTAATCTGCTCTTCTACTTGTTTTACACTCGGCTGAATATATTCACCTGAAGGGCGTAACTTCACATAATCCGTCCCTCGAACATATACTCCTATACAATTATCTATGTCTAGCATTTCAGCTTCCCTATCTAATATTTCTATTACCTCGTCACTAAATGCCAAATTATTCTTCAAAATTTCATAACTTTTTTGTTCTATTTCTCTATTAAAAAATATATCTGCTTCAAACATTCCTGAAGGATTAATATTTTTAAATGTCCAACCTGATAAATAAACATTCTTGCTTTGATAAACCTCTTTTTCCGAAAGTTCAGATGGTTGTTTAAAGAAATAATTCCACACATTTGTTTTTCCATCATAATACTGTGTTTTAAAATTTTTCCAGTCAACAAAAGGAATATAGCCTTTTTTCTTTGCATATTCCATATATAACACTTGCTTATGAATTAATGATAATAAGCCTTCTACTCCATCCTGATAATCTGGTTTAATAACATATATTGTTTTATCTATATTATCTTCTCCATAATATTTCTTCTTTTGAAGAATGTCTCTCCTTGCTAAACAATAATAAAAATATTTCAATTTATATCCCAAAAATCTATGTTTTCGTTGAAATCTCAGGCCTACTGGCATCCTCTCGTTTCTCCCTCGTTTTCTTTTTATAAAACCTTAAAATATTCAGAAAATCCTCACAATACTTCATTTATATTTTCAAAGTTGAAAATATAAATGTATTCTGAAAACTTTTTATTTCTAACAACTATTTTTTACACATTTAAACATTTAAATACAATCTTTTCTAATTCTTCACAAAACAACTTATTATTACTTATCATTCCTTGTCCCATATTAGCTACTATTTCATCATAGTTTGTTATGATTTCTCCAAGTTTGTTAATATTTTCCACTGGAATAATTGTTCCCATTCTTTCAGCCACATTTCTTGCAAATTCTACTTGATGATCGTTAACATGCTCATCAAATTTCTTTTGTCTTGGAACAACAATCGGTGTTTTTCCAATCTGTAGTGGCATAATAAAACTTGCTGGTCCACCGTGAGTAATTACAATACGAGCATTTTCAACATTTTTAACCATTTCATCATATGGAATCAATTTATCCCATTTGCAATATTTAGGTTCATATGTACTATATCCTGTTTGCATAATGACATCCTCTGTAATGACTCCATCTTTTTTCAATTTATCAATTGCCTTCACAAGCCTATTGAATGGCTGTTCATGCGTTCCAACTGTTACAAATATCATATTCTTCCTTTCTAAAAAATACTCCCAAGATTAATTGCCTTTGGATACACTTTCTTCTGTTCCTCCCACTGTACAATAAATTTATCAACAATAGGATATACCATCTTTCCAGTTAATGTAGGTTTATCTATTCGATCAAATACTTCAATATAAATCAATTTAGCTCCAAATAGTTTTCCCAAATAAAAGAACGGAACAGCTACAGCTGCACCTGATGATATAATTAAATTTGGTCTTTCTTTACGTAACACCTTCCAAGCAATGACTGTATTCTTAATTAAAGCCTTAATGCTTCTATTCGTTGGATAATAACAAGAATACATTCTTTCACCCGACAACAAGCTTCTTGCATCTTCTTTATCAAAAGTTACCCAGAAGCGTTTTTTGTTTTCCCAAAAAGGCTTCAACATATACAGATGTGTTAAATGACCACCAGATGAACCTACTAAACAGATTTTAAGATTGATTCCACCCGTTAAATTCTTCATAACAAATCTCTCCTATAACAATTTCAAAATTTAAACGTATCCTTCAATCCAGCCCACTTCTGATCCTTCTCACTCAAATTCAGCTTTGTTCCATCTGCGAGTTCATATCCTTCTGCAGATGCAGTTCCCTGATACTCCCCTTTCACCTGTGGCCACTCAATCCCAATCTCCGGATCATTCCATGCCATTCCGCCTTCATCGTTCGGATGGTAGAAATCATCACACTTATAGCAGAACTCTGCTATCTCACTTAAGACTAAGAATCCATGTGCGAATCCTCTTGGAATTAAGAACTGTTTCTTGTTCTCTTCTGTTAATTCGATTCCGTACCATTTACCATATGTTTCACTTCCGGCACGTAAATCAACTGCCACATCAAATACAGAACCTTTAATCGCACGAACTAATTTTGTCTGTGGATACTGTTTCTGGAAGTGCAGTCCTCTCAGCACACCTTTCGTAGACATGGACTGATTATCCTGTACGAACTTGATATCAATCCCTGCTTCTTTCATATCATTCTCATTGTAAGTTTCCATGAAGTATCCGCGTGCATCTCCATGTACTGCCGGAGTGATCACACACAATCCTTCAATTCCGCCTACATTTTTCTCAACTGTAATCTGTCCCATTACACTTAACTCCTACTTTTGCTTCTATTCTTCTATTTCCTTCAGATAACGACTCAACGCATCCTGCCAGGTTGGCAATGGTTGGAAGCCTACTTCTACAAGCTTACTTTTCTCCAAGCGACTGTTAAACGGACGCGCTGCCTTACTTAATCCATACTCCGCTGTCGTTACCGGAAGTACTTCTGTTGTATAACCTGCCTGACGGTAAATCTCTTTTGTAAAGTCATACCAGCTGATATAGCCACCCTCATTAGTTGCATGATAGTAGCCATACTTCTCTGACTCACTCATATCAACAAGCAATCTTGCAAGATCATATGTATAGGTCGGCGTACCAATCTGGTCATTTACTACACGAACTGTGTCGTGGTTCTTACCTACATTCAGCATCGTCTTGATGAAGTTATTCCCATTCAGACCGAATACCCATGCAATACGGACGATAAAGTATTTCTCTAATGTCTCGCTGACTGCGAGTTCTCCTTCTAGCTTTGTCTTTCCATATACATTCAAAGGAGCATACTCTTTATAATCCGGTTTCCAAGGCTCTGTCCCCTGTCCATCAAACACATAGTCTGTACTGATATATGTCATCTTGCAGTCCAGCTTCTTGCAGACTTCTGCAATATTCTGTGTTCCACCTGCATTGATGGCGCGTACTTTTTCCTGTTTATCTTCATCCTCCGCCAGATCCACTGCTGTCCATGCAGCACAGTGGATCACAGCATCCGGATTGATTTCTGAAATTATTTTTTCAACTGCTTCTTTGTCTGTAATGTCCAAGGATACATACGGTGCTTTCGTTACATCAGAACCGTCAGCTACACCACTGTAGTTTTCCTGAATGTCAGAACCAACACCTTCATGTCCTCTTTTCAGCAGTTCATTCATTACATCATGTCCAAGCTGACCGCCGACACCTGTCACAAAAAACTTCATTCTTTTTCTTCCTCCGGTCACTTAGCGGTTACTGTACATCTTGTCATAGTAGTTCTGATACTCGCCGCTAATGATTGTCTCCCACCAGTCACGGTTATCAAGATACCACTGGATTGTCTTCTTGATTCCGTCCTCGAACTTTGTCTCCGGAAGCCATCCAAGCTCATTGTGGATCTTTGTCGGATCGATTGCATAACGCATATCATGACCTTTACGATCTCCGACATGAGTAATCAGTGATTCTGGTTTTCCAAGTTCTTTACAGATAATCTTTACAATCTCGATATTCTGCTTCTCATTGTGTCCACCTACGTTATAAACTTCTCCCACGCGACCGTTATGGATGATCAGATCGATTGCTTTACAGTGATCTTCTACATATAACCAATCACGCACATTCAGACCTTCTCCATATACTGGAAGTGGCTTATCTGCTAATGCATTTGCGATCATAAGCGGAATCAGCTTCTCCGGGAAGTGATATGGTCCGTAGTTATTAGAGCAGCGGCTGATTGTTACAGGCAGTCCGTAGGTACGGTGGTATGCCAGAACAAGAAGGTCTGCTCCTGCCTTTGAGCTGCTGTATGGAGAACTTGTATGAATCGGTGTCTCCTCTGTAAAGAAGAGGTCTGGGCGATCCAGCGGAAGGTCTCCGTATACTTCATCTGTAGATACCTGATGATATCTCTTGATTCCGTATTTACGGCATGCATCCATCAGCGTCTGTGTTCCCATGATATTTGTCTCAAGGAAGATTCCAGGATTTTCGATGGAACGGTCTACATGAGACTCTGCTGCAAAATTAACAACAACGTCTGGATGTTCTTCTTCAAATAATTTATTTACCGCTTCTCTGTCACAGATATCTGCTTTCACAAAACGGAAATTCGGGTTATCCATCACTGGCTCCAGTGTGGAAAGATTTCCAGCGTAAGTCAGCTTATCCAGACAGATGATTCTGTAATCTGGATATTTGTTTAACATATGGAATACAAAGTTACTTCCGATAAATCCGGCTCCTCCGGTAACAATAATGTTCATTCTTAATCTCCTCTAACTCTCTATATTTTCTTTTATCTCTGTATTTTTCTTTTAATACAAATGTTCGCGATATTTCCCATCCATGACATCTTTCAGATACTGTCCGTACTGATTCTTCTTCATCACTTCATAGACTTCTGTCAGCTCTTCTTTGCTGATCCATCCGTTTAGATAAGCGATTTCTTCCAAACATGCAATCTTACGATGCTGATGTTGCTCAACTGTTTTCACAAAGTTAGTCGCATCCACAAGACTTTCATGTGTTCCTGTATCCAACCATGTAAATCCCTGACCGAGAAGTTCTACATTCAGACTGCCTTCTTCCAGATAAATACGGTTCAGGTCTGTAATCTCCAGTTCTCCACGTGCAGATGGCTTTAAATTCTTTGCATACTCAACCACATGATTATCGTAGAAATACAATCCTGTCACACAGTAATTACTCTTTGGATGTTCTGGTTTCTCTTCGATTGAAATTGCCTTTCCTTCTTTATCAAACTCCACAATTCCAAAACGTTCCGGATCGTCTACATAGTATCCAAAGACAGTCGCACCTTTTCCATTTTCCGCATTATCCACTGCTGCCTTCAGACGTTTCTTAAGTCCGTGTCCTGCGAAGATGTTATCTCCGAGTACCATTGCTACAGAATCATCTCCGATGAAATCTGCACCGATGATAAATGCCTGAGCAAGTCCATCCGGTGATGGCTGAACTTCATATGTAAGATTGACACCAAACTGATGACCGTCCCCTAATAAACTTTTGAATCTTGGAGTATCCTGTGGAGTTGAAATAATCAAGATGTCGCGAATCCCCGCATTCATAAGAACTGACATTGGATAATAAATCATTGGTTTGTCATAAATTGGTAAAAGCTGTTTACTCGTTACCATTGTTAATGGGTACAGACGTGTACCTGATCCACCCGCTAAAATAATTCCCTTCATAAAAACTCTTTCCTTTCTCTTTTAATCTACAAATTACAAAAGATGTTTTGATTCTGATTCTTTACACTCTCACATGAATCTCTCCATCCTCTTTCTTCACATCAAAAACAAGCGGATGCTCTTCCCCCCACTTCGGATCTTCCTTCTCTTTCTCATTCCATTCCTTCCATTTCTGAATGAAACCATTGTGGATCAGGTTCTCCGCCGCAAGTCTTGCCTGCACCGCTTCGTCATAATTGTCAAAAAGGCCAACATAATAGCGCTTTCCCTTGAACCCGATATCTACACGATACCGATTACAATTCTTCAACTGGAAAACGCCCCTGAAACCACTCATGTTGTCTTTTCTGCTTTTTCTCTTTTCTAGTACTTCAACACATGTTCCGTCTACAAGATGTCTTCTCTGTGCAATTTCATGACGATTTTTCTTCTGTAAACAACCGCAGCTCTGATAATTCCCATGCACAAGACCTGCTGCCGTTACATCAACTTCATTTCCACAATCGCAGACACAATGCCAATAAACAGAACCTCGTTTATCTCTTTTCTCTGTCGCATACTGGGCTGTCAGCATACCGAACTTCTGCCCTGACAAATCTTTTGCTTTTCTCCCCATAGATCTTCATCCTTTTCAAAAAAGTTCGTAGAGTACATTACTCTACGAACTTTTTGAAAAAGCCTTATAAATCAAGGGGTGTCAGAACGTTGACCATAATTTTGACTGTAAATAAATGCTGTAAAATTTATTATCGTGATTAATTTTTAAATACACGTGTCCGTAAAGGTACGGAATGGATTAGATAAAATGAAATAAATATTTTGATTTTCAGATCTGGTAGCTCGTAAATTGACTGACAATTGACCATAATTTTGACGGCGAATAGATAAAAACCATTCAAAAAAAGGAGATTAAAATGACTAAAGCGTCTATTTTTCGACTTTTTTTGCTAAGAGATTGTACAAATATATAAAATGAACGTATATACATTGACAGAAATATTTGAAAAGAGTAAACTATACATGATAATTATACTAAGATTTGAAACAATTTAAAGAAAAAGCGTATTTCGTAGAGTAATGTACTCTACGAACTTTGTTCTGAAAGGAAAATATATCTGAAAAGAACATTTCCTGTTCAGCAAGTAGAATACAAAGAAAGGACGGCCCACCTCCCGGTGGAACCGTCCTTTCTTTACTTTTTTCAGCTATATTTTCACTTTTAATCTTTCTCAAAAAGCGCTTCTTTCCGCTCTATCATCTCATCAATTCGGCCAATATACTCTGTAATATTCTTCACATTTTCTACACGGATCAGATTTGTTTCTTTGCCACTGCTTGTCCTGATCTTCTCCGGCAAAACAAGCTTTGTCGTAGATCCGGCACCGCAGGCAATAATTGTCTGGCGTTCTTCCATGATCAAAATGTTATACACCCCAGCCTTGTCCTGCTCTGCATATCCAACATTCTCGAAGTTTCCGGCAATGTTCTTCTGGCGATACAGGTAATATGGCACAAGCCCCATGCGTTCTGCTGACGCTGCTGCCGCCTCGACCATCTGTGTGATCTCACTCCCCGGATCCATCGTTCTTCCTTCCTGACCGAACTTCGCAGCACGTTTGATTGCGAGTGCGTGTACTGTCAGGCTGTCCGGATGAAGCTTCTCGATCTTCTCAAGTGTATCCTGCATATCTGCCGCATCTTCTCCCGGAAGTCCGGCGATCAGATCCATATTAATATTATCGAATCCAAGCTCACGTGCGAGGTGGAAGATTTGTTCTACATCTTCTACCGTATGTTTTCTTCCGACAAGATCCAGTGTCTTCTGCTGCATTGTCTGTGGGTTGACAGAGATGCGGGTTACAGGATATTTGCGGATCACTTCGAGCTTTTCTCGTGTGATACTATCTGGTCTTCCGGCTTCAACTGTAAACTCAAGCACATGCTCCAGGTCAAAATTCTCCCGGATTGTTCCAAGCAAACGGTCAAGCTGATCTGCCTCGAGTGTTGTCGGTGTTCCGCCGCCGATATATACGGTATCCAGCGTCTTTCCCTGCATCAGCTTTGCCGTAGCTTTCAATTCTTTGATCATCGCATCAAGGTAACGATCGACCTGATCTTTCCACTCAGCGATTGGTGACGAGCTGAATGAGCAGTAGGAGCAGATGCTTGGACAGAATGGGATTCCTGCATACAGGCTATAGCCATTCTTGCAGTCCAACTGATCAAGAAGTGCCTTTTCACGGCAGGCAATTTCATAGACAATCTGTGCTTTTTTATCGCCAACACAATATTGTTCTTTTAGAAATTCAAAGATTTCTTCTTTTGTCATTCCCTGCTCGATTTTCTGCATTACAAGCTTTGTCGGACGAACTCCGGTCAGCATTCCCCAGGCAAGTTCCTGTCCTGTCTGCTTTGAGAGAAACTGATAGACTTTCTTCGTTACATCGCGTTTCTCTTCCTGCACATCTTCTGTCTGCACGCATTCTTCCGGTGCAAGGGAAAAGCAAGTCCCTTCCGGCAAATGTATCTTCACCAGTGGTTCTTGCTTCTCATCTACTGTCTGCACGATATCCTCTTTTGGATAAAATGCTTTTGTGACATGGTATACGTTATAAGTAAATTTGTTCTTCTTACTTTCTATCTTTATCATATGAATGGATTATGCTCCTTCTCAAACTGAACTGATGTCTCTTCCATATGTCCCGGATAGATCTTTGTATCATCCGGAAGTGTCATAATCTTCTCCTGCACAGAGCGGACCAGCTGGCTGCTGCTTCCTGTCGGTAGGTCTGTTCTTCCGATGGAAGCACAGAACAGCGTATCTCCACAGAACAATCTATGTTCTTTTGGTAGGTAATAACAGCATCCTCCTACTGTATGTCCAGGTGTATGAAGTACATCAACTTCAATTCCTGCGCATTCGATCACCTGACCGTCTCTTACAGGCTGTGCTCCGTGGAATGCGTATTTCGGTCCGTACATACAAGAAACATTCAGGCGGTCATCCTCGATCACCGGAAGTTCATCTTCGCCTGCGTAAACCGGCACTGGAAAGGCTTTGAGGAAATCATCGATTCCCATGATGTGGTCAAAATGTCCATGTGTCAGAAACAATGCTTTCATTTCTAGTCCATTGTTCTTGATATAATTGACATATTCCTGCGGACATTCTGCCATATCCACTGCAAAACATTCCTTCGTCTCTTCATTGGTTACAATATAGCAATTCGTTCCAATTGACCCCAGTACAATACTTTCAACCTTCATTCGTTTTCCTCCATCAGCCTGTTGTTCTCTCAATATCAATTACATTTTCAATCTGTCTGAGCTTTCCGATCACACGATTCAATTCTTCTCTTCCGTGTACAACAAATCCCATCTCCATTGTCGCCGTACCCTTCTTGCTCGTCCGGGTATTCATGGACTTCACGTCAATCTTCTCTTCAGTAAATACCTTTGATACATCCAGCAGAAGTCCTCTTCTGTCGTCTGCAAATATCTTCAGTTCTGCAAGATACTGACCGCCTTCTTCAAGATCATTATCCTCCCATTCTGCTGTGATCAGACGGGATCTCTCCACATCAGAAAGATTGATGATATTGATACAATCTGTTCTGTGGATCGACATTCCGCGCCCTCTTGTTACAAAACCGACAATCTCATCTCCCGGCACCGGATTACAGCACTTTGAGAAGCGTACTGCCATATCATTGATTCCCTTAACTACGATTCCGCTCTTTGACTTGGCAATGTGTACTCTCTGTTTATTCGCTTCTGAGATCTTCTCCAAAATATTCTCATCCGTGATCTCTTTCTTATGCTCTTTCTCGTACTCTTCTAGCAGGCGGTTCACAACCTGACCTTCTTTCAGTCCGCCATGTCCGATTGCTGCAAGTACTGCATCCCAGTCACGGAATCCGTATTTCTTCTGAACGATCTGCTGATACTTCGGCTTGATGATATCCGGCAGATTAATCCCCTTGCTCTTACAGTAGGCACTGATCAGATCCTTTCCACGGATAATATTATCTTCTTTGTATTCCTTCTTAAACCATGAATTAATCTTGCTCTTTGCCTGTGTGCTCTTGACGATATTCAGCCAGTCACGACTCGGTCCCTTGGAATTCTGAGATGTAAGGATCTCGATTCGGTCTCCGTTCTGAATCTTATAATCAATGTTCACAAGCTTGCCATTCACTCTGGCGCCAACCATCTTATTGCCGACTGCACTGTGGATCGCATAGGCGAAGTCAACCGGCGTGGAGCCGTTTGGAAGATTCTTCACATCCCCGTTCGGTGTGAAGCAGTATACATCTTCCTGGAACAGATCCAGGTCACCTTTCAGCAGACTTAAGAACTCACGGTTATCAGACATGTCTCTCTGCCATTCCAGGATCTGACGCAGCCAGTTCAGCTTCTCTTCCTGTGTGTTCAGTCCTTTCGTATTGCTTCCACCTGTCTCTTTATATTTCCAGTGTGCTGCGATACCATATTCCGCTGTCTTATGCATCTCTTCTGTACGGATCTGGATCTCGAACGGCTGTCCGGAAGGTCCGATCAGCGTTGTATGCAGAGACTGGTACATATTCGCCTTCGGCATAGCAATATAATCCTTGAAACGTCCCGGAATCGGCGTATACATCTCATGGATCACACCAAGTGCTGCGTAACAGTCTTTCACTGAATCTACGATAATGCGGACAGCGAACAGGTCATACACCTGGTCAAGTGTCTTGTTCTGATTCACCATCTTCTTATAAATACTGAAGAAATGTTTTACACGTCCGTATACTTTCGCTTCAATATCAGCATTCTTCATATGCTTTGATACTTCTGCAACGATCTGCTGCACAAATTCTTCACGTTCCGTCTTACGTGCATTCAGATCATGAACCAGCTGATTATAAACTTCCGGCTGATAATATTTCAGAGAAAGGTCATCGAGTTCTGTCTTGATCTTTGAAATACCGAGACGCTGGGCGATCGGAGCGTAGATATCCATCGTCTCTCTTGATTTTTCTTTCTGCTTCGCTGGTGTCATAAACTCCATTGTACGCATATTATGCAGACGGTCTGCAAGTTTTACAATGATGACACGGATATCTTTCGCCATCGCAAGGAACATCTTTCTCAGGTTCTCTGCCTGGGCCTCCAGCTTGTCCTTGGAATAGTTCAACTGTCCCAGTTTGGTAACGCCGTCTACAAGAAGTGCCACCTCTTCACCAAACTCTGCTGAGATCTCATCGAGTGTCATTGTCGTATCTTCTACCACGTCATGAAGCATTCCAGCCACGATCGTTTCTTTGTCCATCTCGAGATCTGCAAGTATGATTGCCACCCAGAGTGGATGGATGATATAAGGCTCTCCGGATTTACGGAACTGATTCTTATGCGCTTCTTTGCCTATCTGATAGGCCTTCTCGATCATCGTAATATCCGCAGAAGGGTGATACTTACGCACACGAGCTATTAAGGCCTGATATAACTCCTCCGGATCCTGATAATCCTCCGGCGCTTTTACTGCATGCCCGTCCACTATCTCCAGATTTTTATTCAGATCTTCATATTCCCGAGTGCCTGCCATATCATCTTCCCCCTTCATTCATCCTGTGTTCTGTTCAGATCCAACTTCCAAAATGCTTCGTATTTCGTCAGTATGGCATATCCGACAAATGTATTTTAGACACAAAACGCCTTAGTTCTGAACAATTAATATGATTTAGTATATCACTATTTTTCCCTTTTTCAAATAAGAACTTCCCATTCTTCTTTATTTTAAGCAATTTGTACGGTTTTTTCGATATTATCTACTGATAATTGACAATTGTAAGCTGAATTGTTCTTCGTCCCATGTACTCATTGATGGATGGATAGTATGTAAAAGACATGATCTGTTTCTTTTCCATCTGCCGCAGACAGTCTTCCACTTCTCCAAAATAAACCGCTTCCATCTGATTTCCCTGCTGGTCCTCCAGTCTGCATTTCAGCACATTCCGGTTCTTTCCGAAGATTCTTGGCTGGATCACACGCAGTTTACTTTCTGCAAATAACGGTTTCCCATTGCCTTTTCCAAAAGGCTCCAATATCTTAAGCTCATGGATCAGCTCTTCATTAATATATGGAAATGGAAGCCGCATATCGATCGACACCTTCATCTGCAGATCCTCTTCTGTCAGATCCGCCAGTTCATTGATCCGTTTCCGGAAAACTTCGACATTTTCCTCTTCTAAAGAAAGTCCTGCTGCCAGCTTATGCCCTCCGAACTTCGTAAATAATTCCCTGCAGCGGCTCATTTCCGCAAACATATCATAGGCTTCAATCGACCGTCCGGAACCTTTCACCCCTGTCTCTCCCTTTGTCAGTACAAAGGTCGGACGATAATAACGTTCCTTGATCCTCCCCGCAATAATTCCGGCGATACTTTCGTGACATTCTGGAAGATACACGACCAGCACCTGGTCGTCCTTCCAGGAACTTGATTCAATCTGCTGGACAGCTTCTTCTACACCTTCTTCGGTCATTTCTTTCCGGCTGTCATTTAATTCTTTCAGATCTGCTGCCAGTGTCACTGCCTCTCTCCGGTTCGATGCATTAAGGAGTTCCAGTGCACGCTTGGCTGTATCCAGTCTTCCGCCGGCATTGATGCACGGTCCGATCACAAATCCGATATGATAAGTATTCAGGTTCGCCGTATCTACCCCTGTACATTGCATCAATGCGTGAAGCCCTTCATTCTTCGTTGTCTTCAGAAGCTCAAGTCCCTTTTTCACAAAGACACGATTCTCTCCAACCAGATCCATCACATCACCGATCGTGGCGATCGCAACATTTTCCATCAGTCTTTCCTGCAGATGCTCTACCTCCTGCTCTGACTTTCCAGACACTCTGTACAAAACCTCAACCAGCTTATACGCTACAGCTGCGCCGCACAGCCCTTTAAATGGATACTCACAGTCTGCTCTGTGCGGATCGACCACTGCATCCGCCGGTGGCAGAAGATATTTTTTCTCCCCATTTTCTTCCAGATACGGAACTTCATGGTGATCTGTCACAACGATCGTCATCCCATTTTCTTTTCCGTAAGCAATCTCGTTCATTGCCGCAATTCCATTATCACAGGTGATGATCGTGTCTACATCATCCTCCAGTGCACGGTCGATCAGCATCTGATTCAATCCATATCCGTCTTTGATCCTGTCTGGAATATCCGTATCCACATCTGCCCCAAGTCCTGCAAGCCCCTGTTGCAATATATACGTTGCATTGACTCCATCAATATCATAATCACCGATCACACGGATTTTCTTTCCTTCTTCTATTTTCTCCTTAAGAATATCTACTGCACGATCCATATCTTTCATCAGTAAACCGTCATACAGATCCTCCACTGTTCCATTCAGATAAAAATCAATTGCTTCATCTCCGATCACATCACGGTTCCTCATCAGTCGTGCAATGATCGGGGAAATCTGATATTTCTCTGCTATTCCATTAAAATCCGCCTTTTTCATTGCGACGAACCATTTTTCCATCCAAATACCCTCCCAGTCTGTCAGTATCATATTTTTTTATTATAACAAAAATCTGCCGTATCGAAAATCATTTTTCATTTCCGATACGGCAGATTCTATTTCGTTACTGTTTCCAGGCTGCTATTTATTTCTTAGCGTTTTTTGCTCTTTTTGTTCTTGAAAGAAGTCTTCTTTCCTTTTTTCTTCTTGGAGCTGTCGTCTGCAGATGTATCTGCTGCGTTACTCTCTGTGGAAGTAGTTCCTTCTTTCTTGTCTGCCGCTTTTACAGAAACTGTCTTTGTGCCGGAAGCCGCTCTCGCAGCCTTCGCTTCCTCACCAAGTCTTGTCTTCATCACATACCACAGTGCACCTGTGATACATACAGATGTATATCCACCGCAGATGATACCTACCATCAGAGGTGCAGCGAATTCCTTAATGGAGCTTACCCCAAGGATATACAGAGCAACGACCATGACAAATGTTGTAAAGTTTGTATAGATCGTTCTTGTCAGTGTCTGAGTAATACAGCGGTTTACAAGATCCTTCAGATCTTCTGTACGGCTCTTTGTTGCCAGCGCCTCACGGATACGGTCAAAGATAACGATCGTACCGTTGATAGAATATCCGACAATTGTCAGCATACATGCAATAAATGTATTTCCGACAGATACTCTTGCGATTACATAGAACCCGAGAACTACAAGTACGTCATGCATCAGTGCGACAACAGCACTTGTTGCGAAACGAATATCTTTGAAACGGAACCAGATGTAAAGCAGCATACAGATTGTAGCAATGATCACAGCTATAACAGCGTCTCTTCTCATCTCGGAACTTACTGTTGAGCTGATATTCTCTGTAGCGATATCAGATGCCTCTACCCCGTAGTTCTCATTCAGATAAGAAGCAAGTGCTTCACGTTTCTCAAGATCAAGTGTCTGTGTCTTGAAGACTACCTGATTGCTGTCTTTTACTGTCTGAACCTGAATGTTCTTATCTCCTGTGATCTCTTCCAGGCTTGGGATCATCTGGCTGTCGATCTCTTCCAGTGTATATTCTTTATCAAATGTTACATTTGTTGAAGTACCACCTACGAAATCAAGGCTGTAGTTCATCGCACCGATTCCTCTTGCATGGTTCACGCCCATCATGACCGGTCCGGCCAGGCAAAGGATGATGGAAACAATGAAGAAGATTTTTTTCTTTCCAAGGAAATCAACCGGTTTACGTTCTTTCAGATGTCTTCCGTATACTTTCTCATTGCGGATGCCTGCTCCATAGAATGCAAAGATGATCAGTCTTGTGATCACGAGTGCTGTAAACATGGATACGACGATACCCAGTGCAAGTGTCTGGGCGAATCCCTTTACAGTACCGCTTCCGCGAAGCCACAGCACACCGGCTGCGATCAGTGTTGTGATATTTCCGTCAACGATTGCAGACATCGCTTTCTGGAATCCTGATTTCAGAGAAGCGTGTACACTCTTTCCTGCTGTCAGCTCTTCTTTCACACGGGCGAAGATGATAACGTTCGCATCTACCGCCATACCGATACCTAGGATGATACCTGCGATACCCGGAAGTGTCAGTGTAATGTCAAATGCATTCAGAAGGATCAGGATCAATTCTGTGTAAAGGATCAGTGCAAGGCTGGATGCAAGTCCAGGAAGGAGGTATACCCAGCACATGAATACACATACGATTGCCAGACCGATGATACCTGCGATCAGACTTCCTTTCAGAGCGTCCTGTCCAAGCTGTGCTCCTACTACTTCTGAACTAAGCTCTTCAAGTTCCAGATTCAGTCCACCGATACGGATTGTAGAAGCGATGTTATCAGCCTCTTCATAATCCATGTTTCCTGAAATCTGAGCTTTTCCATTCTCAATCACTGCATTTACGCTTGGCACGCTGATCAGAGAACCATCATAGTAAATAGCGATTGTGTCATGGTTATTCTTATAAGCTTCTTCTGTTGCTGTCTTGAACTTCTCTGCGCCCTCATCTGTCAACTCAAGATCAACACCATACTTTTTATTTCCTGTTGTTGAGTCGTTGAGCACTCCGGCTGAAGCTGTCTTTACTTCTGTACCTGTCAGTACGATGGAGTCTGTATCTTTCAGTTCGTCGATTGACTTATTCAGTGTATATCCGGAAGCTGTCAGGGAATAGTTTTCATTTCCCTCACTGTCTTTATGCTTGATAAAGTACAGTGAACCCGGCTGTCCAAGTTCTTCCAGGATCTTGTTTGCGTCGCTTACACCTGGAATCTCGATACTGATACGGTTGTCTCCAACCTGATAAGCCTGTGCCTCTGTGCTGTACTGCTCCACACGTTTCTGAAGCTTGTACACGGTGTCATCCATGTCTGCCTGAGATGGCTTGTCACCTTTTACCTGATATGTAATGCTGACTCCGCCTTCCAGGTCAAGACCGAGATTGATGTTCTTCGCAGCTCCCATTCCCTTTAAATCAAGTCCAAGCACACAGGTCATACCGAAGAGTGCTGTAACTGCGATTACGAGAATGAGGCTGAGAATACTCTTACCTTTCTTCATCTCTTTCTTTCCTTTCTTGACTACTGCTCTCTAACTTTATTGTTCTTCATCCGCCAGGGCAGCCTTTATCATGATCGCACATTCCACACGTTTTCTCTCCATCTCACAGCTCACTTCGTAAGTATCATGGATCGTATTGTGGAACTTGTAAGAATTCGCCATACAGCCACCACTGCAGTAGAATCTGGCAAAGCAGGTTCTGCAGCTTTCCTTGGAATATACGCTGCATCCACGGAATTCTTCCGCAATCTCCGGTTTTGTAATTCCCTCATCGACATTTCCCATGAGGAATTCTTCCTGTCCTACAAACTGATGACATGGGTAGAAATCTCCCCAAGGTGTCACTGCTAGATACTCTGTACCTGAGCCACAGCCGGACAGACGCTTGGACACGCACGGTCCTCCTTCAAGATCGATCATGAAGTGGAAGAAATTGAATCCTCTTCCGCTCTTCTCACGCTCGATCAGGAATTTTGCGAGTTTATCATATTCTTCAAAGATCTGTGGAAGATCTTCTTTCTGGATTGCATATGGTTCTGTATCATCACCTACTACAGGCTCGATTGACATCTGCTTGAATCCAAGATCTGCGAAATGTTCTACATCCTTGGAAAAATCCAGGTTATTTCTTGTAAATGTACCTCTAATGTAGTACTTCTCCTGATTACGGCTCTCTGCCAGCTTCTGGAACTTCGGAACGATCAGATCATAGCTTCCTTTTCCGTTACGGAACGGGCGCATCTGGTCATTCACTTCTTTTCTTCCATCAAGACTGATGACAACGTTGTCCATCTCTTTGTTCACGAACTCCTGAACTTCATCGTTCAAAAGGACTCCGTTTGTTGTAAGTGTGAAACGGAAATGCTTGTCATGAAGTTTTTCCTGCTCTCTTCCGTAAGCAACCAGGTCTTTGACAACCTGCCAGTTCATCAGCGGCTCACCACCGAAGAAGTCAACCTCAAGGTTTCTTCTTGTTCCTGAATTCGCGATCAGGAAATCAAGTGCTTTCTTACCAACCTCGTAAGACATCAGAGCCCTGCGGCCGTGATATTCTCCCTCTTCCGCAAAGCAGTACTTACAGGCAAGGTTACAGTCATGTGCAATATGAAGACATAAAGCCTTAACAACTGTCTTACGCTGCTTTACAACGTCGATAAAGCTCTCATAAATGTCTTTTGTAAACAGACGTCCCTGTTCCGTCAGTTCTGTTACTGCCTCTAAAATATCCAGCAGATCTTTCTCAGAATATTTCTCTCCAAGCTCTTTTTTCAATGCTTCTGCTGTTTCCGGAGATTTCAATGTCTCCACTGTATGATCTTCATTCATGCGATTAAGCACTTCGATGACATCATACGCTTCCTGATCCACAACATGTACAGCTCCGCTGTTCACGTCGAGGACGATATTATATCCATTGTTCTGGTACTGATGTATCACGTGGATACCTCGCTTTCTATATGTATTTGTAAATCTATTTGTAACTGTTCAAAGCCCGGCATTTTCACAATGCAGCTCTAAGCAGATACGTCTAAAACATGCTTAAGGCAGCGATTTGCACCGCTGCCTCACCTGTAATCCTGTTGCTGTTTTTCGCATAATTGCAGGCAGTATCACCGCTCAAAGCAACTCTGCAGCAACATTATCTTCACTTTCAGGTTTTCTTATTTTGCGTTTTCGCAAGTCTGGTTTCCTACTGTACAGGATGTCTTACATGCAGACTGGCAAGATGTCTGACACTCTCCGCATCCACCTTTTTTAACTGTGTTGTTCAGTGTCTGTGTATTCAGTGTTTTAATGTGTTTCATTTTTACTCCTCCTAACTTCGCACATATTGCTTTCGTTATTATAGCACACACAGCCAGGTTTTTAAAGTATTTTTTCACACATCCCTCTGGTTTTTCTTCATGAGACCATCCCTCCGAGCATTCCGCCTCCGGCACAAAGTACAAATGTCAGAAACAAATCGCCTGTCCCTGACGAAACCTCACGGTACATTCCAAATGAGATGAGCAGTAATAAAACAAAATAGAGCACTCCGGTTCCAAGCCCCCAGAGGAACTTCTTTTGGCCTTCCAGTTTTCCCATCACAAAACCACCGGAAAAAGTTCCTATTACATAAATGAGAATAATTCCCAGATTTACATTTTCTTCACTCAATCCTGCTTTATAAAGGAGAAGTGCAAGAATTAACAGAAACATTCCTGTGACCAGATAGGCGCAAAGTAATGCCTTCACCAAATTTTCTGCGTATATTATCCCTTTTTTTCCATGATTTTCTCTCATTTTCTTTTCCTTTCGATGCATGTCCGGTTTTCCACTGATACTATTCTATGCATCCTCCCGGAAAAATATGACACTTTTAACTTAACTGCCTCCCAAGCAGATCTGCTGCGCCTGCCGCAAACTTCTTTTCCATTTCTCCAAAATGCTTTTTCTCATTTTTCTGCAGAAAGATCACTCCACCTGCAATATCACCTTCACTGAGAATCACACTGATTATTTCCTCGCTGTATTCACTCCTGTCTTTTGTAATTGCTACAAACTCAGCGTCACTGCTCTTTTTCAACACGGTCTTTCTTTCTTGAAACACTTCTGCCAGCTCTGCACTCAGCAGCATTTCCTGAAGTTCTTTCTTCCCGTTTCCTGCTGCCGCGATCACCTGATCTGTATCAGTGATACAGACTGTACAATCAAGTGTCTTTGAAAGACTATCTGCATAAATCCCTGCCAGTGATCCTAGTTCACCGATTGGAGAATATTTCTTTAAAATCACCTTTCCTTCTCTGTCTGTAAAAATTTCCAGTGGATCACCTTCACGGATCCGCAATGTCCTTCTTATTTCTTTCGGAATTACGATTCTTCCGAGATCATCTATCCTCCGGACTATCCCTGTGGCTTTCATGGCACATTTCCTCCATAATTATATTTTAATTAGTATGTGGTAAAATATAGGAAATTATGTTCTTTTTATGATAAAATGTAACTGTTCAGAGCCAAGCAAAATTTCATAAAACAGGTGTAAAATGCTTGCATTTTTAAGACTGTTTTTGAAATTTTATTTGGCGGATACGCCACACCGACGAAATGCGTAGCATTTTGGAGGTTGGCTCTGAACAGTTACGATAAAATAATTAATACTGATTATGAAACAAGGAGATTTTAAATGAAAATTGTATTTTTAGATGTCAAAACAATTGGAGAGGATATTGATCTTTCTGCATATGATGAACTCGGTGAAGTTGTAAAGTACAGCTTTTCTTCACCTGAAGAAGTCCCGGCGCGTGTCACGGATGCCGATGTGATCATATTAAATAAAGTTCCGGTTAATGAGCAGACTATTGGAACTGCAAAGAATCTGAAGCTAGTCTGTGTCACAGCCACAGGCACGAACAACCTGGATAAGGAATATCTTGATTCAAAAGGAATTGCCTGGAGAAATGTTGCCGGCTACTCTACAGAGACTGTCGCACAGCACACATTTGCAATGCTTCTCTTCCTATTAGAAAAACTTCGTTATTATGATGATTATGTGAAAGAAGAGCGCTATGTAAATGATGTCTCTTTCACTCATTTTGCAGAACATTTCACAGAAATCCATGGAAAAACCTGGGGGATCATCGGACTTGGAGCGATTGGCAGACGTGTTGCTGGGATTGCACGTGCATTTGGAGCGAAAGTCATTTACTACTCCGCCTCCGGTGCTCCGGCGCAGGAAGGTTATGAACAGGTTGACTTTGAGACATTGCTTACGCAGTCTGATATTATTTCCGTCCACGCTCCACTCAACGAGCATACAGAAGGACTGATCAACAGCAAAGCGTTTGAAAAAATGAAATCTTCCTGTATTTTCCTGAATCTCGGAAGAGGACCGATCGTCGATGAGCAGGCATTATATAATGCACTGGTCAGAAATCAGATTGCCGCAGCAGGATTAGACGTCCTTTGTAAGGAACCAATGTCCGCAGATAATCCATTGCTCAAGCTCAAAGACAGTAAACGCCTGCTGATCACACCACACATTGCCTGGGCAAGCGTGGAAGCGAGAACGCATTTAATGGAAATCATCCATAAACAAGTCAAGGACTTTTTTGCTTAAGGCAGACATTTTGTTTATCCATACAATTTTTTTCTGATTTGCAATCAATATTTTTCTGTAATGTTTAAAGAAAATAATTGTAAACTCTGGGTAAAGTGTTTTATAATAGCCATGTACGTAATTTTTTGCAAGACGTAACATGTCAACTTAATAACTTAAGAAAAAGGAAAAAAGAAAATGGGAATTACAATGGTTTTGTCCTTGCTCAGCGGAGTTGCCCTCTTCCTGTACGGAATGGCACTCATGGGAGACAGTCTTAAGAAGGTTGCCGGTAACAAACTGGAACTTATCTTATACAAGCTCACAAACTCCCCAATCAAAGGATTGCTGCTGGGTACAGTCGTAACAGCGATCATTCAGTCGTCATCAGCTACAACTGTTATGGTCGTAGGATTCGTAAACTCCGGTATGATGAAAGTTGCTCAGGCAATCGGAATCATTATGGGTGCCAACATTGGAACAAGTATCACAGGCTGGATTTTATGTCTTTCTTACATTGATGGCTCCAGTGGCATTGCGCAGCTTCTGTCCACCGCAACAATCTCTGCGATCGTTGCGATCATCGGTATCATCTTCCGTACATTCGTAAAGAAGAAACCTTATTCCGATATCGGTGACATTATGCTTGGTTTTGCGATCCTGATGTTCGGAATGCAGACAATGAGTGGTGCAGTTTCACCTCTGAAAGAGAACCCACATTTTGTCAGCCTTCTGACAATGTTTAAGAATCCATTTATGGGTATCCTTGTTGGTATCGCATTTACTGCAGTGCTTCAGAGTGCATCTGCTTCTGTCGGTATCCTTCAGGCATTATCAATCACAGGATCTATTACATTTGCTGCCGCACTGCCTATTACAATGGGTATCGGTGTCGGAGCTGCCTGTCCTGTACTGCTTTCTTCTATCGGTACGAACAAGAACGGAAAGCGTACAGCACTTATTTACCTGCTGAATGACTTATTCGGAATGATCTTTTGGTCTATCGTATTTTACTCAGTAAATGCCGCTGTCCACTTTACATTTATGGACATGGTCATGAGTCCTGTCAACATTGCTTTATTGAACTCGGTATTCCGTATCGCTACGATCCTGATTCTTGCTCCATTTATCAGCAAGATCGAGAAGCTTGTCTTCTTCCTGATCAAAGATACAGACGAAGACAACGAAGAGCAGGCTGATTTTGATCTGCTTGAGGAACGTTTTCTGGATTACCCACCGCTGGCGATCAGTCAGAGCCAGATGGCTGTTAACGGTATGGCGAAGAATGCCCGCAAGAATCTCATGCGCGCTTTCGAACTTCTGACAGACTTTAGCGACAGCAAGTTCAATAAGATCCAGGAAAAGGAAAACATGATCGACAAGTACGAGGATAAACTTGGTACTTATCTGATGCAGTTAAGTATGCATGATATGACACCTGAACAGGCGAAACAGACCTCCAAGTTCCTTCATACGATCAGTGACTTCGAGCGACTTGGTGACCACGCAGTCAATATTTCCAGAGTTGCCCAGGAACTTCATGAAAAGTCCCGCACCTTCTCTGAATCTGCTACTTATGAGCTGAATGTGCTTGAGAAGGCATTGGTTGAGATTGTTGATCTTACAGTAAATTCTTTTGTAGATGAAGATCTTGATACTGCTGCAAAGGTTGAACCTCTGCGCGAACTGATTGGTATTCTCTGTAATGATCTGAAACTTCGTCACATTAAGAGACTTAGAAATGGTCAGTGTGATCTGAATACCGGATTTGCTTTTAATGACCTGCTTACAAACTACGAGCGTATCGCAGCGCACTGTTCTAACATTGCTGTAGCGATTCTCGAGCTTGATTCTTCTAACTTTGATATTCATGAATATACAAAGAGTGTCCGCAAGCTGAAGGATGAAACTTATCTTACAGCCTTTGAGGAATATGAGAAGAAATATGATATCAACGGATATCAGCCGGAAGCTGAAGCAGATAAGAAATTCTCTGCAAAAGCGAAGGATAGCGAGAAGAATAAGGACAACGAGAAATCTTCCGGAAAAAAGAAAGACAAAGACAAGAAAAAAGATAAAAAGAAATAAATTCCTTTCTATTTTAGAACAAAGAATGTGCTCGGCACATTCTTGCGCCTGCGGCGGTCGCTTGCGACGCCTACCTTGTACGCCGCAGTGCGCATCCTAAGCGGAGCGTTTTTTTATATGTTAGGAAAGAACTTTCCTAACATATAAAAAACATCTGCAACCGGCCAATTCAGGCTGTGCAGATGCTTTTTCGTATTTTCATCCTCTATTTCATCGCGTCTTTAATCGCTGTCAGAAGCTCATCATAAGTCTCATATGCCGGAAGTTCCGGATGATCTGCTTTGATCTGCTCTGTGCTGCGGAACAAGAATCCTGCCTTACTTGCCTGGATCATGCCAAGGTCATTGTAGGAATCTCCACTTGCGATCGTGTCGAATCCGATAGACTGCAGTGCTTTCACAGTACTCAGTTTAGACTGCTCTACGCGCATCTTGAATCCTGTGATCTCGCCGTCCTCAGCTACTTCCAGACTGTTGCAGAACAGTGTCGGCCATCCGAGTTTCTCCATCAGCGGTGTCGCAAACTGTGTAAATGTATCACTGATCAGGATTACCTGGCTAAATGTGCGGAGCTCATCTAAGAACTCTCTCGCTCCCGGAAGCGGATCGATCTTTGCGATTGTCTCCTGGATCTCTTTCAGTCCGAGACCATGCTCTTTCAGAATTCCAAGTCTCCAATTCATCAGTTTATCATAGTCAGGTTCGTCTCTTGTTGTCTTCTTGAGTTCCGGAATTCCACTCGCCTCTGCGAATGCAATCCAGATCTCCGGTACAAGTACTCCCTCTACATCAAGACATGTTATATACATCGTAATATTCCTCCATCTGTTTCATTCTCTAATCACTTTATTACTTTACTGTAATGTATTGATTTTAACATATATGCTACATATTTACTACTTATTTTTTGCGACAGTGAAAAAGGAGACCAGATATCTGATCCCCTTTCCCATCTTCTATTACTCCATAATAGGTTTCAGTGCTTCTGCAAGCTTCTCTTTCTCAGCTTCTGCCTCTGCAAGATCTTTACCAAGTGTTGTGTAGTAGATCTTGATCTTCGGCTCTGTTCCGGATGGACGAACGATTACTGTCTCGTTGTTCTCCAGTTTGTAAACAAGTACGTTAGCCTTCGGAAGTCCTGTTTCTTCTGTCTTCTCGTAATCGATCACGCTGGCTACTTTGTATCCTGCGATCTCTTCCAGAGGATTCTTACGAAGATTTTCCATGATTCCTGACATCTTATCCATTCCGCTCAGTCCCGGGAATTCAAAGCTATCGATCTTGTTGAGATAACGTCCGTACTGTGCGTAGATCTCTTCCAGTCTCTGTTTCAGTGAGCTTCCGATGCTTCTGTAGTAAGCGGCCATCTCACAGATCAGCATAGATCCGATGATTGCATCTTTATCACGTACATAAGGTCCTGCAAGGTATCCGTAGCTCTCTTCAAATCCGAAGATAAAACGGTCAACTTCTCCTGCTGCCTCGAGGTTCGCAATCTGATCTCCGATCCATTTGAATCCTGTCAGTACGTTACGAAGCTCTACTCCGTAATGCTCTGCAACTGCATCTGCAAGTGGTGTAGATACGAGAGATTTCACTGCTACCGGTTTCTCAGGCATTGTGCCTTTCTCGATACGTCCTGCTGCAATGTAGTCAAGAAGAAGAACTCCGACTTCATTTCCTGAAACGAGCTCATAGGATCCGTCCGGGCACTTCATAGCGATTCCTACACGGTCTGCATCTGGGTCTGTTGCAAGCATGAGGTCTGCGCCTGTCTCTTTCGCAAGATTCAGTCCCAGCTCAAGTGCTGCAAAGATCTCTGGGTTCGGGTAGCTGCATGTTGTGAAATATCCATTCGGATACTCCTGCTCCGGTACGATTGTTACATCTGTGATTCCGATGTCTTTAAGTACACGTGTTACCGGTACTAATCCAGATCCATTCAGTGGGCTGTATACAAGCTTAAGTCCTGCACTCTTACACAGACCCGGACGAACCTGACGGGACTCGATTGCCTCATACAGTGCATCCTTACAGTCATCTCCTACGAAACGGATCAGACCTTCTTCAACTCCCTGAGCGAAAGACATATACTTCGCACCTGTAAGTACATCTGTCTTCTGGATCTCTTCGTATACGATTGCTGCTGCATCATCTGTCATCTGGCATCCATCCGGTCCGTATGCCTTATATCCGTTATACTTCGCCGGGTTGTGGGATGCTGTTACCATAACACCTGCGTTACAGTTATAATAGCGTGTTGCAAATGAAAGTGCCGGTACCGGCATCAGAGCATCGTAAATTCTTACTTTAATTCCGTTCGCTGCAAGAACTCCTGCTGCTGTCTTCGCAAACACATCACTCTTGAGACGGCTGTCGTAGCTGATCGCTACTGTCTGTGTACCGCCCTGTGTCTTTACCCAGTTGGCAAGTCCTTGTGTAGCCTGACGAACAACGTAAATATTCATTCTGTTTGTTCCTGCTCCAAGAACACCACGAAGTCCGGCTGTTCCAAACTTCAGCGCAACTGCGAAACGCTCCTTGATCTCATCATCATTTCCCTCGATTTTTGCTAATTCAGGCATCAGATCTGCGTCTTCCAGGTCTGCTGTCATCCAGCGCTTATACTCTTCCTGATACATCTTAATCACTCCTATCATTTACTTAAAATGTAAAATTATTGCAATTCAGCCATACAACGTAAGACCATCAGTTTATGACCACTTCGTTGTATGGCTGAACTGTTTCTAAACTTTACAAGTCTAGTCATATTATACCATGCAGGTAGATTTACAGCAAGATTACTTGTCTATTTTAACAAGCATTTTCCATTACATAGAAATAATTCCCAATACATTTGCAATAGAACTTAATAATATAATAATCAGGCAGATCGGTGCCAGATATTTCATAAAGAACATGTATAATTTCTTTCTCTTAAATGCAGATGACTGCTCAATCTCCCTTGCAATCTTGTCAAATCCAACGGTACGAACGATCAAGAAGCATGTTGCAAGTGCTGCAAGTGGCATCATCACTGAATTTGTCAGGAAGTCAAAGAAGTCCAGACATGCCATTCCGAAAATCTGAATAAAGCTCAGTACTCCATATCCCATAGAAGATAAGGTTCCGATTATAAGCATAACAGCAACCATAAGGATACAGCATTTCGGTCTGCTCCAGTGAAGTTCATCCTGGAATGTAGATACGCTTGTCTCCAGAAGTGAGATTGCACTTGTCACTGCTGCAAGAAGTACCAATATGAAGAACAGGATACCAGCCAGCCTTCCAACGCCCATACTTGCGAATACCTTCGGAAGTGTGATGAACATCAGAGATGGTCCTGCCTGCAGATTGTCCGGGTTTCCACCAGAGAATGCAAATACAGCCGGAATGATCATAAGTCCTGCGAGCATTGCGATTGCTGTATCGAAAATCTCAACCTGTGTTGTACTCTTCTCAAGATCAACGTCTTTACCAATATAAGAACCATATGTATACAAAATTCCCATCGCGATTGACAGGGAGTAAAACATCTGTCCCATTGCCGCAACAACCGTCATTGCTGAGAAGTGCTTTGGATTCGGAATCAGGAAATACTTCACACCTTCAATTGCTCCCGGTCTTGTTACAGAATAAATTGCTACGATAACCGCAAGGATAACAAGGATTGGCATCATAATCTTAGATACTCGCTCTACACCATTCTCAACTCCTGCCAGGATAACGCAGAATACAAGAATAGAAAACACGATGAACCATGCTTCTACCTGAAAAGAATCTGAAATAAATTCTGTAAAATATCCGTCCTGTGCAACAGTCTGCACATTTCCTTTCAAATACTCTGCAAGGTACTTGATAACCCAGCCACCGATCGAACTATAATACGGCACGATCAGCATAGGGATTATTGCATTGAGCCATCCGCCGATCTTAAATGATTTTGTCTTACCAAATGTCTGAAAAGCTCCAACCGGACTTTTTCTTGTCATTCTTCCAAGTGCTGTCTCTGACATGATCAGAACATATCCAAAAGATACGGTCAGAATCAGATAAACGAGAAGGAAGATTCCCCCTCCATATTTCGCAGCCAGATACGGGAATCTCCAGATATTTCCCAGGCCGACTGCTGAGCCTGCAACAGCAAGCACATATCCGATTTTACCCGAGAAGCTTGCTCTCTTTGCTGATTGTCCATTGTTACTCATAAATTGCCTCCCATCACATAACAGTCTGTACTGCTATTTTCCCATCTTTTTTATAGCCTATACTGTTCTATTCTACCATTCACAATCATGAATAGCAACAAAAAAGAGCGTTGACAGCGCTTTTTAAAATACATTTAAAATGCTATCTCGGCTCATTTTTATACGTTTTTATAATTTTCCTTCTATTTCTGCTCGTTCAAGCAATCTCTCAATCCCTATATTCCATGTTCCGATCTTCACTCCGGCATTGATCACACGCTTACATTTCCCTATTGTCTCAAATGCTTTCTGAAGCGTTTCTTCCCGAATCTCCTCAAACGGTTCTTCCGTGATCACTTCTGCTGCCAGTAATCTTGCCAGCCGGTAATCCATATCATTTTCATATAAAATACCTGCCGCAAACGGGATGTGCTCCTTCTGAAGTCTTCGATAAACCGGGATTCCAGTTCCGCTGGAAGAGATCACGAACACTTCCGGCTCACCCTCCGGCGCAGGAAGTTCAATACTTCCAAAAAGCGGGTCAAAATATCCATTATTGATTCCATACAATTCGCGAATGATTTCTTCTGTAAATACTTCTTCCGGGCTTCCGTAATGTGAAATCGTCTCGCCTTTGACACAGATGATCTTATCTGAAATCTTCTGTGCCAGATCGATTTCATGAAGAGACATAATCACCGTAATCTTCTTCTGCCTTGCCATCCGCTCAAGGATAGACAACAGCTCCAACTTATATTTTACATCCAGGAACGAAGTCGGCTCATCTAAAACGATCACATCCGGGTCCTGACAGATTGCTCTCGCCAACAGAATGCGCTGCTTCTGTCCGTCACTAATCGCATTAAAATCACGGTTGCCGAGCTCCTGCGCATGCACCGCCTGCATCGCCTCTTCCACCAGACATTCATCTTCCTGCGTCAGAATCCCAAGTCGTCCTGTGTAAGGATAGCGTCCGGTCGCCACAATATCATGACAAGTCATCAACTCTGTCTTGATCCGATCCGTCAACACGACCGCCATCTTAGACGCCAGCTCTTTGTACGGCAGTTTCAGAAGAGAAGTATCGTCAAAAAATACATTTCCTCCAACGACTTTCAGCTGTCTTGTAATACTTTTCAAAATCGTTGACTTTCCTGAACCATTCGGCCCGATCAAAGTCACGATCTCCCCCTTGTTGATCCCGATATTAATATCACGGATCAGGGAGTTTCCATTATAACCTACCGACAGGTCTTTCATTTGAAAATAATAATCTGCCATCTTATTTTCTTCCTCCCTTCGGTATCATCATATAGATAACGATCGGTGCACCCAGAATAGAAGTCACCGTACTGATATTCAATTCCACCGGTGCCAGTGCCATTCGTGCGATCAAGTCACAGATCATACAGAACACAGCTCCCATAAAGAACGTTCCCGGTATGACCACGATCGGTTTTGACGTTCCAAATGCTTTCCTTGCAAGAAACGGAACTGCGATTCCCACGAAGGAAATCGGTCCCGCAAATGCTGTCACACACGCTGACAGAATACTGGAAAGCAAGATCAAAATCACGCGAAACGTCTTGATGTTGACTCCCATACTCTGCGCATATGCTTCTCCCAATTGATATGCACTGATTGGTTTGGACAGGAAAAATGTAAACAGCACCGCAAGTCCGACAACCACTGCTGCCACACGAATATTGCTCCAGCTCATTCCGGAAAAACTTCCCTGTGACCACCCGTGCAGATTCACAATATCAGAATCATCCGCAAATGTCACAACAAAATCCGTGATAGCCGAACAGATATATCCAATCATGATTCCCCCGACAAGAAGAGACGCCATATGCTGCACTTTTTTCGACATCAGAAGGATAAATCCCGTCGAGATCAGCGACCCGATAAATGCTGCAAGAATCAGTGTATACGAAGAAAATCTTCCGATATATTTCAAATACACGATCATTGTAAGTGCCACGACCATTTTCGCTCCAGAAGAGATTCCGAGAACGAAAGGTCCGGCAATAGGATTAGAAAAAAATGTCTGCAGCAAAAAGCCCGAAAGAGACAATGCACCACCAAGCAGCGCTGCCATCAGAATTCTCGGAAGACGGATCTTCCATATAATATTGTACTCTGTCGCCGCTCCTTCTTTCAGAAAGAGAATGCGCAGAATCTTAGGCACCGGAATATGAACATTTCCGGTATTGATATTTAGCACTGTCACAACACAAAATACTGCTGCAAGAATCAGAAATACCACTGTGTATCTTGTACGCCGTCTGAAATTTTCCTGATGAAAACTTGTCTGCTCCATTCTTCTACTCCATCTTTTCAAGAAATGTCATCTGAGATGCATCACCGTCTGTCAGCATCAGATGCATATCTTTGATCAGCTCTCCGACCGTATCTGTTGCCTGATATAAGTTCTTTCCGGTATACCAGACATTTCCGTCTTTCACCGCCTTGAATTCAGAGAACAATTCATTCTTTGCTTCCAACTCACTGATACTATTTATCTGTCCGTCGATCGTCCCGTTGTAGATCAGATAATCTGCATCTACAGCAGTCGCATAGAATTCCTCCATCGTCAGTTTAACAGATGGTGCGTTGCTGTCCGGATTCTTCAGATCTTTGAACGCATATCTTCCACCTGCGATTTCGATCATTGACGGAATATAATCGTCAGATTTTCTCACAACGATTGAACCATCTGTACTCACATAGAAATAAGCAACCGTCTTTTCCGTGTTCTCGAATCCTTTCAGTTCCTCGATCACGTGAGCCTGCTGGTCAAAAAATGTATCCGCTTCTTCCTCTTTATTCAGAAGCGCCCCATAAAGCTTGATCCACTCGGTTCTTCCAAGCGGATGTGACTCATAACTGGAGTAGTCTACAAATACCGGAATCCCAAGATCTTCGATCATTTCCTGTACCTTCGGTGTATGAAGGATCATCGTTGATTCGATTGCCAGATCACAGTCTCCGTCAACGAGAGTCTCATAATCCGGTTCGCTGTATTTTCCCGCAAATGTCATCGCTCCGGATTCCATTGCTTCCTTTGCACTCTCTACATACCAGCCGGAAGCCTCAAGCCCGGAGAATTTCACCTTGTCAATTCCGCCGATTGCATCAAACAGAGACATGGATGCTGTCGCCGCCATATAAATATTCTCTGTCGGCTGCTGGATCACAACAATATCATCCGCCAGATTTTCCGGTTCTTCTTCACCTTCCGGAACGATCAGATATTGCTTATCTTCATGGACATCGATCAACTTATATCCATCCTTATAATAGTATACATCGAATTCTGTCGCGTAAGTCAGATCCATTGTAGATTCATAGGTAAGCCCTTCGATTTCCGGTGCTTTTTTTGTCTTGTCGGCTGCATCTTTGGTCTTATCCTTTGTTACATCTGTACCTGCTGAATTATTACCGCTGTTTCCACCGGAGGCTGCGGTAGAACCGCAGCCTCCGAGCAGAAGTGCAGCTGAAAGCATGAACGCTGTGATTCTGCATCTTCTTATCTTCATTCTATTTTTCTCTCCTATTTCTCTGCCGCTGCTACTGCCGCATCAAACTTCTCGTTCGTCAGCTCTTCACATCCGTAGAGAACACCGTAAACCTTGATCCACTCCTGCTTTCCAAGTTCTGTCTTTTCCTCGGACGAACGATCAACGAGTACCGGAATTCCAAGCATTGCAAGCTTTTCTGTCAGCTCTTCGAACTGTTCCGTCTTCTCTTCTACTGTCAGAGTCTCTTTTGTATCTTTACTGTCTTTATCTGCTATTTTGTCAGTATCTTTCGCTGCATTTTCCTCAGAATCTTCTCTTGGAAGAATATCTCCTGTAAACAATGCAAGATTCACTTCACTCTTCACAAGATTCTTCAACTTCAGCTTGTCCGCTGTTCCTGCATATGCAACTTCAGCATTCTTCTCTCCGTCTTTTGCTTTCATCTTATCAGCAATCTCGGATACGGTACAGTCTTTACTCTTCATTCCAACTGCCGCAACATTGTCAAGAAGATCGAGATCTTTCATCGTATTCAGAATCTCATCAGACTCTGCATAAGTATGATCCACAGGTTTCTTCACAATGATCATATCCTGCTCAAGACCAACCGGAACTTCCACATCCTCCGGAACGATCAGATATTTCACAACATTTCCCTTGTAAAGCTCTGCTGCCAGTTCCTGTTCGCTTGTGCCGTTGTTATCCGAAGCTGCGGATTCCTCGACAGAAGCATCTACTTTGCTTTCTGCATCTGAGTTCTTAGAATCTTCTGATCTATTGATCGTAACAGAAGCTACTTTCTTCTTGGAAGACTTCTCTTTATCCTCTGCGGACTTCTCATTTTCAGACTTTGTTTCCTCTGCTTTTTCCGGGTCTCTTGCTGTGTCCTTCGTCATATCGATTTCAAGAAGTACAATTCCCTGATCATAATGATAAATCTTGAAATATTCTGCATAGTCAAGCTTTGTTTCTGACTGATATTCCAAACCTATAATTTCAGGTGCTTGTTCATCCAGCTTCTGGTTACTGCTTGTTGAAGCATCTGTTCCGTTTGCAGATGTTCCTCCATTCGCCGCTGCAAGATAAATGAAAATCGTATATTCTATCTCATGTGCGACAGACATTTTATCTGTCATTCCAATAATCTTATTATTCTGATTCAACGCAACCGGGATAACAACTGTCGCTGATCCGCCGCCCTTTGTTGTGTAATACTTATTTCCGTTCGCTTTCACATACTGATAATGATCACTGCTGAACACGAGCGTTGCATAAGCCTGTCCATTCTGGATCGTCACTTTATTACAAGTAATCCGAACCTTACCTGTTCCACCTGACCAGGTAAAACGGTCCGGAGTATATACACCGTCTTTCAGTGTTGTTCCACTGTCTACATGAGAAGTAGAACCACTTGTATCGGATTCGTATTTCGATACATTATCTGCTTTTCCGTCATTTCCATCTGTTTTTCCTGAATTAGTTCCAGATACAGAACCGCCTGGAAAAGCAGAATTGTTTGTTCCTGTATTACCTGTATTGTTGGAACCACCAGTAGTTCCGGAATTTCCTGTGTTTCCGTTGTTTCCGGAATCACCTTTATTCTCAGAATCTGTAGAATTAAGATCGGCAATCTTCTTCATTGTCTCTGACTGGAAAGTCAGCGTTCTATCATACCAGATTCCTTTTTTAATGGAATAGGCTGCTACTGCGATTTCCTTATCCAACGCTTCTACCGGAACAGTATAAGTATATTTTCCTTCTTCATTCACCTGATATGGAATCCAGGATGACTGATCTGCGCTTGCAGCCTCTTCCTTTGTTCCCATATACAAATAGCCGTAACCGGTTCCGCTTAATGTAAGCACGGCACTCATTTTTCCGTCTTTTGCTGTCAGAATACAATCCACTACTTTAAACATGGAAGAACTGGATGTTACGTCCATACTGTAGATTCCGTTTGCTACTGTTGCTTCCGGTGTCGGAGTTGGAGTCGGCTCTGGATTAGGCATTGGATTCGGTGATGGAGTTGGTTCCGGTGATGGTTCTGGTGTTGATGTTTCTTCCGGAGTTGGGATATACATCCACAGATACATCGTATCATACCAAGTTTGCTTTTTTGATCTTCTCAAAGATACCGGAATTGTCTGTCCTGCCTGCGCCTGCGGCACTTTAAAAGTAAATGTCATTCCTCCATCTTCTGTCTTTGTTCCTTCAATTATGGAAGACTTCAGAAGGTCATCTTTAGAGCCAAGATAAAGTGCATCATAATGTGCTTTTTCTGTCTTAATTGTAATTTCAAGCTCACCATCTTTTTTCGTAACTGTTGACTTGCTGACCTTGAACATTGCGAACTCTTCGGCGTTTTCTTTTACTACCTTTACAGATTCTCCTGTTACAGAAGGAGCCTCCTGCAGTGGCGGAAGTTCCGGTTCCGGAGTAGTCGTAGAATCGTTAGAATCCGTAGAAGGTTCTGACTTGCCTGTCTCATCTTTTATCTGTGTATCCTTGTTATTAGCTTTTTCGTCTGCAACTTGATCTGAGACAGTTGTGCCTGGATTTTTCCCGGTGGTTTCTGTATCTTTCTCTTCTGAATTATTTTCTGAGTTATTCTCTAAATTTGGTTTTGTTTCTGCTTCGATTGAATTCTGATTATCTGATTTATCCGAAGAATTATCAACTTTATCAGATTCCTCTGTCTGATCTTCTTTTGTTAAATCATCATTTCTTTTATCTTCTTTAACATTTCCTGCGTCTTCTGTCTGACTCTCATCTTGTTTCTTATCTAGATCAACTTCTTCCACCTCAACAGTTTCCTGTAAATTTGTCTCATACTGCTGCTCATTTTCTGCCGCATATGTTCTTGTATAAGACAATGGTGAAATCACCATAGAACCTGTCAGCATAAGCGCAAGCCATCTGCTCTTATTTTTCATTTCTTTTTTGTCTCCTATTAAGTTGTGAATTATAAAATACGGAAAATGGATAGAATTATCCTGAATCGAATGAATGATTTTTTCGGTACAATCAATTACTCGTGATCTGGAATTCGTATATTCCCCGCACCAACGGCCGGCAGGTTTCCTGACTTACAGATCTTCTATACAGAACACCTTCCCGGTCTCCCAGTGGATGTGCGGACTCTCCACACTTGTCTGTATAGGAGCGGTCTTCTGAAATCTAATTTCTAAGAAGACCGCATCTCTGCTCACAGTGACGAGTTCGTACAGGTCTTACACCTGTTTCCCTTTTACCTGTTTCGATCAGGATATGGAAATATATTCCCTGATCAAACAGCACCGAACGCTATTATTTCTGACTAACTATAACATTTCATTATATTGAAGTCAACTATTCTGCCTTCACGGCCCAGCGCATCTTCGTAGATCTTGCTCTTCCGTTCTGCGCACATTCCTGTGCTGACGGACGTACAACATCTCTCGCATATTCGGAATAGATTCCTTCTTTATATCCTGCTTTGAGTGCTTTCTTTACAAGCTTGTCCTCTCCGGAATGGAATGTGAGAATTGCCACTCTTCCACCCGGTTTCAACGCTCCCGGAAGCTTCTCCATGAATTCATACAGCACTTCGAACTCATTATTGACATCAATACGAAGTGCCTGGAATGTTCTCTGGCAAGTCTTTTTGATAATGTCCTTCTTTTCTTTATTATTCGGAAGGAAATCTAAAGTCTTCTCGATGACATTTCTAAGCTTTGTTGTTGTATCGATACGATTGCCTCTGCGAATCTCATCCGTGATCGCTTTCGCCAGCTCTTCGCAGTATGGCTCATCTGAATTCTCGTAAAGCATTCCGGCAAGTTCTTCCTCGGAAATGTTATCAAGGCGCTCTGCCGCACTGATGCCTTTCTCCTGATTCAGTCGCAGATCCAGCGGTCCGTCAACTTTGAAGGAAAATCCTCTCTTTGGATTGTCGATCTGCATAGAGGAAACTCCAAGGTCCGCAAGGATAAAATCAAATCCTCCAACTTCTTTCGCAATCTCATCAATCGTGCAGAAGTTCTGCAGACGGATACTTAAAATATCTTCTCCGAATCCCTGATCTGCCAGACGTTTTCTTGTCTTCGCAGACTCTTCCGGGTCAACATCTGTTGCATAGATGTGCCCCTCACCTTTCAGACATTCCAGCATTGCTTTCGTATGTCCACCGTATCCGAGTGTCGCATCGAATCCAGTCTCACCCGGCTGGATTTTCAGAAAATCCAGGATCTCATTTACCATGATAGAAATGTGCATTCCGGCAGGAGTATTTCCCTTCTGGATTACATGCGCGATTGTATCCTTGTATTTCTCCGGCTGTAACTCTTTATATTTCTCCTCGAATTTCTTCGGGTATTTTCCTTTATATCTCACACGACGCTTGTGCGGTGTCTGTGATTCCTGTGTGTTCTGATTGTTCTGTTCGCTCATTTCGCTCTCCTGTTCTTATCTTTACAACGTATGTACAGTATATCATGAAAGTTATTCACAATATACCATGATCTTTAAAATGTTTTCCACATAAGTCTTCATATTTTTCACCTATTCACATTTCTTTACCGGAACCTGCATGGATTCGCTATTTTATCCGACTGCATATCTTACTGCCACGTTCATCACTCCGGCAAGCATCATCACAATCACCGGATTCAGTTTTGTCTTACGAAGCAGTAACAGACAGATTCCAAAGATCACCACCATAGACCATTTTGTCGCCGCAACCTGCACAATTCCATCTGTCCAGAATGCAGTGTACAGAATTGCGATTCCTGCGGATGCGATCAGTGCAACAACTGCCGGTCTTAGGGATTCCAGCACGCTCTGGAACATTTTCATTTTTTTATATCTTAAATAGAACCATGCGATCAAAGTTACGATAATACAAGACGGCAGAATGCACCCACAGGTCGCCGCAACAGATCCCAGAACTCCCGCAATCTTGCTGCCGACAAATGTTGCCGCATTGATTGCAATTGGCCCAGGTGTCATCTGGGAAATCGTGATCAAATCTGTGAATTCTGTCATCGTAAGCCAATCGTGCTGCGACACTACCTGTTCTTGGATCAGAGGCATCGCCGCATAACCGCCACCAAAGCTGAACAGTCCAATCTGAAGAAAGCTTAAAAACAATTTCAAATAAATCATTTCTCTTCACTTCCTTTCTTCGTGATCTTTTTCTCAATTAATGCGCGGAGTACTCCGACAATTCCACAGATCAGAATCACATAGACTACATTTACCCCAAATACGCAGGAAGCTGTAAATGCCCCGACCATAAGTACGTATGACAAAGCATCTTTCTTCTTCACGATTCCGGCACCCATGTCATATGTCACAGATGCGATCACTGCACCCACTCCGGCCTGCATTCCTTCGAGCATCAAGCTGATGATCTGGTTATTTCGAAATGCCTGATAACCGGCAGAAAGTATCGATATAATAAGAAATGGTGGGATTACTGTCCCGGCAATTGCTGTCAGAATCCCCGCAATTCCAGCCAGTTTATATCCGATCACGATTGCTCCGTTCACTGCGATTGCTCCCGGTGCCGACTGCGCGATCGCCACAAGATCCAGCATCTCCTCTTCTTCAATCCAATGATATTCATCTACGAACTTTTTCTTCATCAGGCTGACGATCACATAACCTCCACCAAATGTGAACGCGCTTAAGTAAAAGGTTGACCAGAAAATCTTCCACAATTTTTTATCTTGTTTTTTCCCTTGCGTTTTTTCTTGTTGTTCTTCCATATATATTGTCCTCGTATATTATGATCATGCGAATTGCGTAGCACTAGAACTCCCGCCACACTATATGCTATTGGCAGGCAAAATTCCCTAACTATGATATTCTTTCTCTTGTAGTCTATCGCAATCAAAATGATTATGCAATCGCCTTGAATTTTTTACATTATATTTTCCTTTTTGAAACCTTAATTTTATCTGAATTTTCCCTATTTGGAAAATGATTATGATACAATGAGAACAGTAATATTTATCATAAAGGAGATTGAAATTGAAAAACCTATTTTTTCGATTCTCTTGTGTCGTTCTCCTGTGTTACTGCCTGACCGGATGCGGTAGCATACAGCACAAATCCAGTACGGACACGGCGCAGGCGCAGGGTACTAAGGCACCACCCAAGACAGCGGATGATTTTTCTATCTCATCAGATTCTGAAAATGAAACTGTAGATGAAACTTCTTCTGCTGATTCCGCCACCCCATCTGCTTCTGAATCTGAATCCGTAACTCAGCAGGAATCGCTGACCGGCGCAGCGGCTCTTTACAGCAATGGACAGGAGATCAGCTTTGACCCTTCCTGGCAATACGCAGACTTTTCTGCAATCAATTCTGGAACAGCTACTATTTATCTTGCAGATTCTGACCGCAAGGATATCATCGTTGGCGTGAATGCCGGACATGGAACTTCCGGTGGTGCTTCTGTAAAGACACAGTGTCACCCGGATGGTTCTCCAAAGACAACCGGCGGAAGCACTGCTCAGGGTGCAACTTATGCGACTGCAGTTTCCGGGGGAATGACATTTAACGATGGAACTGCTGAAAGCACTGTTACACTTCAGATGGCTCAGATTCTGAAAGATAAGCTGCTTGCTCAAGGATATGATGTCCTTATGGTGAGAAATAGCGACGATGTCCAGCTTGATAACGTTGCCCGCACCGTACTCTGTAACAATGTAGCTGACTGTCACATCTCACTCCACTGGGATGGAGATGGATTGGGATATGACAAAGGCTGTTTCTACATTTCTGTGCCGGATGGTCTGAAAAGTATGGAACCTGTCGCTTCCCACTGGCAGGAACATGATGCACTTGGGGCCTCTCTTGTAGAAGGACTTCGTACAGAAGGAATGACCATTTACCAAAATGGTTCTATGAATATTGATCTGACACAGACTTCTTATAGTACAATTCCGTCTGTTGATATGGAACTTGGAAATGCAAGCTCTGACCACAGTGATTCCACACTAAATAGTCTGGCTGATGGTCTGGTTCTTGGACTCAATGCTTATTTTGGAAATTAGAATTCTTATTGAGTTATTTATTTTATTTTTTAAGGAGGTTATTATGGAGCCACTCATTCGTGTTAAAAATATGTACAAGATCTACAATCCTGGAGAAAATGAAGTCCGCGCACTGGATGATGTTTCTCTTGAAATCAACCAGGGGGAATTTATTGCCATTGTCGGACATTCCGGTTCTGGTAAATCTACATTTATGAATATGCTCGGCTGTCTTGACACACCTGATTCCGGGGAATATTTTTTGGACGGAAAAGATGTTGCCCATCTCTCAGACAATGAACTGTCTGATATCCGCAATCACAAGATCGGCTTCATCTTTCAGGGATTTAATCTGATTCCAAACCTGGATGCACTTGGAAATGTAGAACTTCCATTGATCTATCGCGGACTTGGAAAGCAGCAAAGAAAAGAGATTGCCGGGGAAGCTCTATCGAAAGTTGGACTGGAAAATCGTATGGATCACAGACCGAACCAGCTTTCCGGTGGACAGCAGCAGCGTGTTGCTGTAGCCAGAGCAATTGCCGCACAGCCGCCGATCATCCTTGCCGATGAGCCGACCGGTAACCTGGACAGTAAGTCGACTATTGAGATCATGAATATTCTGAAAGATCTTCATGAGTCTGGAAGAACAGTTATTATCATTACACATGATGATGAAATTGCTAATCAGGTTGATCGTGTTGTCCGCATTATGGATGGAAAGATTGTGAGTGATAGTGTAAATTCGTAGCAATTTAAATCTTTACCTGCAATTACAGAGAGAGGGCAGTACTTTACGATTTCTCAATCGTTGAAGCACTGCCCTCTCTTTATGTTTCTTATTAGATATTTCTTAGTAGAATTTCTAATTACTTCTATTCACTTTTTATTCTACTGATACAAGCTCAATCTTGAAGTTCAGTTCTTTTCCTGCCATCTCATGGTTTGCATCGAAAGTGATTGTTGTCTCTTCCTTAGCTGTTACCTTTACCGGAAATGGCTGTCCATACTGATTGGACAGGTAAACCTGCTGTCCCACTTCAAGGTCTTCAGATCCCGGGAGTTCTGCAATCTCTACTGTGAAGATAGCTTCCGGATTCGGCATTCCATAAGCTTCTTCCGGCATCAGATGGATGTCCACTACCTGACCAACTTCCATATCAGCTACTGCTGCGTCAAATCCTTTGATCATCTGTCCTGCACCACATACGAACTCAAGCGGCTCTCCACGATCATAAGAAGAATCAAACTGAGTTCCGTCATTGAATGTTCCTTTGTAATGTGTACGGCATTTCTTTCCAACATTCTTTCCTTCCATTGTAGTGTGTGATCCGCATCCGCCACCGCAGCTGCTTCCACAAGAATGTCCCTCTTCATGATCTCCACAGGAATGTCCTTCCTCATGGTGATGATGATCACATGTAGCTCCTCTGGATACAAGCTCACCTTTCAGGTATGCCTCTACTGCCTGATCTGCGTCTCCCTGAGCACCTGAACATAATTCAACGCCGGCCTCTGCAAGTGCTGTCTGAGCTCCGCCACCGATTCCACCACAGATCAGAACATCTACATTCTGTCCTGCAAGCAGTCCTGCCAGTGCTCCGTGTCCTTCCCCATTAGAACCGATCACTTCACTGGAAACCACCTTATTATCTTCTACTTCGTACACTTTGAAAGTCTCTGTCTTTCCAAAATGCTGGAAAATATTTCCGTTGTCATAAGTTACTGCAATTTTCATTGTAAAATCCTCCGTTTCAAAATTCCCTGTCAGACTAGTATAATCCATTACGCAGGTAAAAGCAACCTTTGTGTAAATGCGACGTTGCGCTTTGTAGCAGTTACTGTTCACACAGTGTGCGACCAGCAACGCAAACAGTATCATTGACACAATCTCCTCAAGACACTATACTTGTTATAAAACTTACTCCAAACCATCAGAAAGTGAGCACGACCATGGAATATGAACACATTACCCATTCCTTTGAACCAATATATAATGAAGACTCCGAGATTCTGATTCTTGGAACTCTTCCTTCTGTAAAATCACGGGAAAATAATTTCTACTACGGACATAAACAAAATCGATTCTGGAAATTGTTGGCAAAACTTTGTGAGGAGGAAACTCCGCAGACAGTTGAAGAGAAAACGGCCATGTTGCTCCGCCACCATATCGCCATCTGGGATGTTATTCAAAGCTGTGACATCAAAGGATCCAGTGACAGCAGTATCAAGAATGTGACACCAACTGATTTGAAACAAATCTTAGATCATTGTCAGATTCGACAAATCTATGCAAACGGAAATAAAGCCGGAGCTCTTTATAAGAAATATCAGCAGCCGCTGACCGAAAGAGACATCCTTGTGCTTCCTTCCACCAGCCCGGCCAATGCCGCCTGGTCACTGGATCGTTTGTACGAAAAATGGAGTGAGATACTGAGGTGAATTATATTGCCTCAGTTCTCACTCCATTTTCATTCGAATAAATTACTATTTCAAACAACTTAGATTATTCACTAACCTGTTCTCTTCTCTGCTCAAACACTGCTGCCAGTCTCGGCAGAATCTTATTGCACGCCATCGTGTATGCCGCGCCAAATACATTTGCCCCAATACGAAGCGCTACCGCATACGGCATTCCGAACAAGCCGGATGCAATCGACAATGCACCAAATGTATTAAATGCTGTCTGCCATGCATACCCTGCAGAATACCCGACTCCAATTCCTCCGATCATTCCGATGTATGGATACATTGACTCCGGAAGCACCAAATACAGGACAACAAATAACAGACATCCTACTATATTAAATGCAGCTCTCTTTCCTGCCCGCTCTTTACAGTCATCCGGAAATGGAAGACAAACAGACATACTTGCGATCCCCGCCCACATTGCTCTCGGAAGTCCAAGCAGTGACATGAATAACATTGCACTGGAAACAACCAGTGAAAGACGAATGTACCATCTGTTTCTTGCGGAGCTGATATCAAACTCGCGGAACAAATCAAGAAATGATCTTCTATACGGTCTGTTCTTCTGATTCTTATAGAAGATTGCCATACACAATACCATTCCAACCAAAAGGCCAGCCACACGATACAAGTACTCCTGTCCGGTCACATCATATCCCTGGAGAAGAAGATATCCAAGAACAAATGTAGAATGATTGTACATGATCACATTGTGACATCCCAGAATCATAAGAAGCAAAATACATACTATATTAATAAAGAATGCCGGAACCGGTGACACCATATTCGAAAGCTTCGGTCCTGCAATCAATATTCCAAAGATTCCGACGATGGAGGCCAATCCGTGCGTTGTACGAATCCCAAAATCTGCCTGTCGAAGAACAAGCACCGCAAGAAGCACTGTAACGCCTACTACACTGTTGTTATTCCCGGTGAAATGACTGTATAAAGAAACTACCGCCACACAAAATGCCATTACAAGATAGACTTTAAAATTATAAATAAGAATGTGGCGATACCTTTCCTTCTTGTCTTCTGTCGCTTTGATCAGCTGCTTAGATGCAACTGAACTGAGCTGTAATTCCTGATAAAATGTCATATATCTCTTCCTCCCACTGTTATTTTTTCTTCAAAAGATCAACGAGAAACTATAATACAAATCCATCTCGGAGTCAATAAAAACTTTATTAAAGTTTTCTGATAAATCTGAATTATTCAAACAATATATAGAATTTAATTTTTAGACTTTACAAAACGCAGGCTCTATGATAAGATAGTTTGTGTCGAGCGGAAGTGGCGGAATGGCAGACGCGCTAGATTCAGGTTCTAGTGGGAGTTTTATCCTGTGGGAGTTCAAGTCTCCTCTTCCGCATTGATAAGAAAAGAAATCCTTGATTTGAGGATTTCTTTTTTTGTTTGAAATTTGACCGGGAATACTTACCCGACATCATTATATTTATACCAACAAATGTAATTTCCTCATAATCTCTTAATAATTTTTATAATTCTTTTTCTTTCCCGACACACCCCGGACACAATTTCCCTCTATAATAAAATCATCAAATAAAGAAGACGGCGATTGTATTAATTGCTTTTTATGATTGCCGGTCTTCGCCTAAAAATTACGAACAGTTTACATATATTACAGCCCGGAGCAAAAGCCCCGGGCTGATTTTATACTAAAAAATCTGCTTTTGATCCTGTAACAATCTACAGATCAAAGCAGACTTTCCTCCCCATTTCTCTCAAGCTATCTCATACAGATATACACCATATAACCTAAATAGAGCAACAGCATGATAATGCCTTCTTTTCTGCTCAGCCTTTTCTTTGTCCACGCCATCAGCCATACAACGATACTAAAGCCGACAAGAATCACAATATCAACAACATTTTCCATTAAAAATGCAATCGGACTGATGGATGACGCAACCCCGAGTACCAGCAGTATATTGAAAATATTAGACCCTACTACATTTCCCACCGCCATATCCGGCTCGTTCTTTTTTGCCGCAACGATGGATGTGACCAGTTCAGGAAGGCTTGTTCCCAGTGCAACGACCGTAAGACCGATCAAAGTCTGAGTCAGCCCGAAACTTCTTGCCACCATTGTTGCACCATCCACGACAAAATCTCCGCCAAACTTGATTGCTGCCGCTCCTCCAATGATATACACGATACATTTCCATGCCGGAAATGTATCAATCTCCTCTTCCACAGCTTCTCGTCTCGCCTTTAATGCCGAAAAAATCATCCACAAAAGATAACATGCAAAAATCACGATCAGGATAATTCCTTCCATACGACCAAGATTCATTCCCCAATAACCAAGGACAAGCAATAACAATGCACAGAAAACAGAAAACGGGAACTCTTTTTTCAAAGTCTCAATCTGTACTGTCAATGGTACGATCAACGCACAGATTCCGCATACCACCATCAAATTAAATATATTAGATCCCACTGCATTGCTGACTGCCAGTGCATTATTGTTCGTAACAGATGCCGCAACGCTTACCGCACACTCCGGCAGGCTCGTCCCCATCGCCACGATCGTAAATCCAATAATCAGCGACGGAACTTTCAGCTTCTTTGCAACTGCAGAACTTCCATCTACAAAATAATCTGCTCCTTTGATCAAAAGTACAAAACCGATCACCAGCAGGGCAATCGCCATTAATATTTCTTTCATCTTAACTTTCCTTCTTTATTCTGAGTCACTCAGGTTATCTTGACAGTCCGCCATGGTCTTTCCACAATCTTGCCAGAATCTTTCCAGAATCTTTCCAGCAGCTTTCCAACGGCTTGTGCCAGCACAGACTCTGATCCGTTGCCCGCGTATATAAAAACTCCTCAGAACAATCTCGTTCTGAGGAGTAAATAAATCTCGTTCTGAATAGAAAAGCAGATTAACGTTTGCTGAACTGTGGAGCACGACGAGCTGCTTTGAGACCGTATTTCTTACGTTCTTTCATACGTGGGTCACGAGTTAAGAATCCAGCAGCTTTCAGAACTGGTCTGTAGTCGTTGTCTGCCTGAAGAAGGGCTCTTGCAACACCATGTCTGATGGCACCAGCCTGTCCTGTGTATCCACCGCCATGAACGTTAACTAATACGTCAAATTTGCCTTCTGTTTCTGTTGCAGCTAAAGGCTGACGAACGATAACTTTCAGTGTATCTAATCCAAAATATTCATCGATATCTCTTTTATTGATTGTGATCTTACCGGTTCCAGGTACAAGATAAACTCTTGCGATTGATTTTTTTCTTCTTCCTGTTCCGTAGAATTTTGCGCTAGCCAATGTTTTCTACCTCCTAATTAAAATGTTAAAGCTTCTGGTTTCTGAGCTTCATGTTTGTGTTCCGGTCCTGCATATACGAAAAGTTTTGTGTACATGCTTCTTCCTAAAGGTCCTTTTGGAAGCATACCTTTAACTGCGAGCTCGATAACTCTCTCAGGTTTCTTTGCTAACATTTCTTTTAATGTGGTTTCTCTCATTCCACCTACATAATCGGAGTGATTGTAGTAGATTTTCTGCTCTAATTTCTTACCTGTAACTTTGATCTTGTCAGCGTTTACGATGATTACATAATCACCTGTGTCTACGTGTGGTGTAAACTGTGGTTTATTTTTTCCTCTTAAAACGCTTGCTACTCCGGATGCCAGACGGCCAAGAGTACATCCATCAGCGTCAACTACATACCATTTTCTTTCGATTTTATCTGGATTAGCCATATAAGTCTGCATGGTTTTACCTCCTGTTATTTATCAACGATAGTTTAATTAACCGCGGAATTTCCCGCGAATATAAGTTATTGGAAACGCCGGTGCTAAAAATGCGGAAATGTCCGAAACCGCTGATAAATACTTTCGCCTGGGCTATTTGGCTTAAGCATCTCGCACTACGTCACATTTGGTTATTATATTATAAGGGTTCTGTTCTGTCAATAGGTTTTGTGTCGTTTTTTCAATTTTTTTCGTTACTCCCCCGTTTTTTGTTTTCAGCAAAAAAACTGTTGATCAGTTATCCCACCGGCAATTATCGAAACGGATGATTTTCTCCTCCTGACTATCATCAATCAAAAAATTCAATCCCCATCAGTGTCAGTCCCTGTGCCGGAGCAGTCGGGCCTGCCATTTCGCGGTTGCAGGCTTCCAGAATTGTCTTTACTCTCTCAGGCGGATACTGTCCGTTTCCTACTTCGATCAGAGTTCCGGAGATGATTCGTACCATGTTGTAGAGGAATCCTGTTCCTGTTACACGTATGGTTACGATATCTCCGTCACGCCATACATCAATTCCTGTCACTGTACGGATAGTTGTTTTTACCTGCGCTTTTGCACCGCAAAAAGAAGCAAAATCATGCTGTCCGATCAGGTATGAGGTTGCTGCTTTCATCTTATCTACATCCAGTTTGTAGTGGTAGAAATAGGTGTATAAGCGCTCTGTCGGAACCGGGAATTTGCGATTCAGGATGCGGTATTCGTATGTTTTCTCGCTGTCGCAGTAACGGGGATGGAAATCCGGTTCTACTTCTTCAGAGAGCTGAATGCGGATATCTTCCGGAAGACGCTGGTTCAGTGCATAGGAAATCTTTTCCCCGGGAATGCGTGTGTTGGTGTCAAATACTGCCACGTTTCCCATGGCATGAACCCCTGCGTCTGTACGGCTTGCACCGATCGTTTCTATCTTCTCGCCAAGAAGCTCGGACAATGTATCATTTAATACCCCCTGTACAGTAATCCCGTTTGGCTGTGTCTGCCAGCCGCAATAGTTTGTGCCGTCATATGCAACTACAAGACCAATTCTTTTCATCTGTTTTCCTCCATAAAAATTGAAAACTTTTGTTATAACAAAATAAACAATATGCTGTAATCCTTTCCTACCGGATTACAGCATATAAAATATCTTTATAAATTATATCAGTACTTTCTCAGATTCCCACAATTCTGAAAACAATGGCGATTCCCAGATAAGCCCACATCACCACATAGGAAATGTAGTCTCTGGACTCATAACGCAATGGCTTCATCTGGGTTCTGTTATCCCCTCCATGATAGCACCTTGCTTCCATGGCCATGGCCAGATCATTTGCTCTTCTGAACGCAGAAATAAACAGCGGAACCAGAAGCGGAATCATATTTTTTGCCTTCTGAATTATATTTCCGGTTTCAAAATCTGCGCCACGTGCAATCTGTGCTTTCATGATCTTATCGGTTTCCTCCATAAGGATTGGGATAAAACGCAGCGCAATAGACATCATCATGGCAATCTCGTGGATTGGCACATGAAGTTTATTTAACGGCCTGAGAAGTCGTTCCAGACCATCTGTAAGTTGATTGGGTGTGGTAGTCAGCGTCATAAGAGAAGAACCGATCACCAGATACGTCAGGCGGATGGCCATTCTTCCGGCCAGCTTCAGGCCCTCCTCTGTCACATGCAGGATTCCCCACTGCCAGAGAACCTTTCCGGGTGTCAGAAATATATTAAATACCACTGTGATCATAAGAAGCATCACGATTGCCTTCAGTCCCTTGAACATAAATTTCACAGGAACTTTGGAAAGAATGATCATCGCTGCCAGAAATATAGTTGCCACTGCATATCCCGGAAATGTATGGAATACAAAGACAGAGATGATGAACACCAGTGTACCCACCAGCTTTGCTCTCGGATCCATTTTGTGCAGAACGGAATCTGCAGGATAATACTGTCCTATTGTAATGTCTCGGATCATACTTCCTGCCCTCCCTCATTCTCTTCTTGTTCTGCAGACTTTTTATCCATTGTTTCCTTCTGAATGCTTAAATCTTCATCAGGCACATCTGAATGAGACTCTTTCGTCCCATCCTTAGTCAGATCAGCTTCCATCTCACTAATTAAGGTTTCTGCTTTGGCATTTTCTTTTTTCGACTGACTATCTGAAACAGATTGTCTGTCACCGGACAATTTCCCGGGATTACATTTTCTTAAAACTGCAAGGATATTCTCTTTTGCCTCATCCACCGTTGTAGCAGTTACATCTACATCCAGGCCTTTTTCCTTCAACGCATGCATGATATAAGTAATCTGCGGTGCTGCAAGTCCCATGGCTTCCAGCTCTCTGTAATGAGCAAATACTGCTTTGGGAGCATCGTCATATGCGATTTCTCCGTCATTGACTACGATCAGTCTCTCCGCGTATTTTGCAATATCCTCCATGCTGTGGGATACAAGGATAATGGTAATCCCTCTTACTTTATGAAGCTCTGCGATCTGGTCAAGGATATCATCTCGTCCTTTCGGATCCAGACCTGCAGTTGGCTCATCCAGAATAAGAATTTTCGGATTCATTGCCAGTACACCGGCAATAGCAACTCTTTTCTTCTGTCCGCCGGAAAGCTCAAAAGGGGATTTACTGAAATTTTTCTCCTTGAAACCTACGTGCTGCAGTGCTTTCTTTGCTTCTACTTCTGCCTCTTCCCTGGATAATCCCTGATTCATGGGACCAAAGCATACATCAGAAAGCACATCATTCTCAAAGAGCTGATGCTCCGGATACTGAAATACAAGACCAACCTCGCTTCGCAGGGCACGACGATCATATTTCTCTCCCCAGATATCCTCTCCATTATAAGTGATCGTACCGGAAGTTGGACGGATCAGCGCATTGAAATGCTGGATCAGTGTAGATTTCCCACTTCCTGTATGTCCGATAATTCCGATAAACTGTCCGTCCGGAATAGAAAGATTGATATCTTTCAGCGCATGGATCTCATAGGCAGTTCCCGGACTGTAGGTATAAGTTACATTTTTTAATTCTATTGACATAAGGCATTCACCAGCTCCTCTGTAGTCAGTATTCCCTCCGGAACATCCACTCCGGCTTTATGAAGTTCGTGTGCCAGAAGTGTTACCTGCGGCACATCCAGTCTGTATTCTTTCAGAGTTTCCACCTGTGAGAAAATCTCTCTGGGTGTTCCCTGCATCACCACTTCTCCGTTGTCCATAACATATACCTTGTCCGCATGAACAACTTCTTCCATATAGTGGGTGATCAGAATGACTGTCACTCCTTCCCGTCTGTTAAGGTCACTGACTGCCTCAAGAACTTCCTTTCGTCCATTCGGATCCAGCATTGCAGTTGGCTCATCCAAAATGATGCATTTCGGACGCATTGCCATGACACCGGCAATTGCAACTCTCTGCTTCTGTCCGCCGGAAAGTTTATTCGGAGAATGATAACGATAGGATGTCATTCCTGTTTTTTTCAGGCTCTCATCTACACGCTCCCAGATTTTCTCTGTGGGCACACCCATATTCTCCGGTCCGAACCCTACGTCTTCTTCTACTACAGTTCCTATGATCTGATTGTCAGGATTCTGAAAAACCATGCCCGCTTTCTGTCGGACTTTCCATAATTCCGGCTCTTTAGACGTGTCAATCCCATCTACCCACAAAGTTCCTTCCGTCGGAAGCAACAGCGCATTCAGGTGCTTTGCAAGAGTAGATTTTCCGGAACCATTATGTCCCAGAACAGCCACGAATTGTCCGGCTTCAATGTCCAGGTTTACATCATTGACAGCACGCTGCGTATCCTGCACGTTACCATCTTCATCATACTTGAGATAGTCAAATCCCAGCTTGAATGCCTTGATAATTCCCATAATATTTTTTGTCCTCGTATTTTGTCTGTCTGCTGCTTATTTTCACAGGAAAAGAATCCCGTCAGTAAACAGCGAATATTTATTTTTTCAGGCTTCTTCAGTAGCTGCCAGTCCGGTCAACTCGTCAATCAGAGCCCAGATCTCATCTCTTCCCTGCTTCGTCTCAGCAGAGAAAGGAATAATAATGCCATCTTTGCTCAGCTTCAGCCCTTCTTTGATTGCTTTGATATTTTTCTGAACCTGGCTTCGTTTGAGCTTGTCAAGCTTCGTTGCAATAATGATCGGCTCATAGCCATTGTTCAGAATCCAGTCATACATCATCTTGTCATTTGCAGACGGATCATGACGGATATCGATAAGAAGGAAAACCGCCTTCAGGTTTTTGGATGTATGAAGATATCTTTCGATCATCTTGCCCCATTTTTCCTTCTCAGACTGTGAAACCTTTGCGTATCCGTAACCAGGGAGGTCTACCAGATACATGGCTTCATTGATATTATAAAAGTTAATGGTCTGTGTTTTTCCCGGCTGTGCACTTGTTCTGGCAAGAGATTTCCGGTTCATCAGCCCGTTGATCAGCGATGATTTTCCCACATTTGATTTTCCTGCAAATGCAACCTCCGGTCTGTTGGTGTCCGGGAGTTTGCTGGTAATACCGCATACGATATCTAATGATACATTCTTAATAACCATTGATTTCCTCTCTTTTTTCACAACAAATGGTCAATCTTTACTGACTGACCATTTATTTTATACCAGTGCCTTATTAAGCACTTCCTTCATCGAACTTACAAAGGTAATGGTAAGTCCGTCTGTGATTTCCTTATCTAATTCCTGAATATCCGGTTTGTTTTCTGCCGGCACTAACACCTCTTTGATCTTAGCATATTTTGCCGCAAGAAGTTTTTCTTTCAAACCGCCGATCGGAAGAACTCTTCCTCTCAGTGTGATCTCACCGGTCATTGCAAGGTCTGCCCTTACCGGCTTCTTAATAATTGCGGAAAGGATTGCAGTTGCCATGGTAATACCTGCGGATGGTCCGTCTTTTGGTACTGCCCCTTCCGGAATATGCACATGAATATCGTTTTCCTGGAAAAATTCCGGCTCAACTTTATAGTCAGAAGCAATGGAACGAATGTAAGTAATACCTGCCTGTGCAGACTCTTTCATAACATCTCCCAACTGTCCGGTAAGCATCAGCTCACCCTTGCCGGGCATTACATTGACTTCAATCTGCAGTGTATCGCCGCCCACCTGTGTCCAGGCAAGCCCGCGGGAAATACCAATCTCATCTTTCTTATTTGCCATAAGATAGTTAAAATGCTCTTTTCCAAGAAAATCTGACAGATTCTTTGAAGTCACTGTAACTTTCTTTTTATCTTCTTCCATGATCAGACGTGCAGTTTTTCTGCATATCTGTCCGATGGTTCTCTCCAGGTTTCGAACTCCGGCTTCTTTTGTATAATTGTTGATGATCTTCTTAAGAGCCGCTGACTGGATTGTCAGTTTACCTTTCTCGATACCGTTCTCTTCCATCTGCTTCGGAATCAGATGTTCCTTTGCAATATGTTCCTTCTCATTCTCAGTATAACCTGCGATCTCGATCAGTTCCATACGGTCAAGAAGTGGTCTCGGAATGCCCTGAACATCGTTTGCAGTTGCAATAAACAGTACTTCTGAAAGATCCTGTGGAACCTCTATATAATGATCCATAAATCTGCTGTTCTGTTCCGGATCAAGCACCTCAAGAAGTGCCGCAGAAGTATCTCCTTTATAATCACTGCTGGTCTTGTCAATCTCATCCAGAAGCATCAGAGGATTGCTCACTCCTGCCTGCTGTAATGCTGCAGTGATCCTTCCCGGCATTGCTCCTACATAAGTCTTTCTGTGGCCCCGGATCTCAGCCTCATCTCTCACACCGCCCAGACAGATACGTACATATTTCTTATGCATTGCTTCTGCAATCGATCGGGCAATGGAGGTTTTACCTGTTCCGGGAGGTCCTACCAGACAAAGGATCGGACTTTTTCCCTTATGTGTCAGTTTGCGGACGGAAAGGAACTCCATCACACGCTCCTTCACATCTTTCAGACCGTAATGACCTTCCTGAAGTACTTTCCATGCTTCTTTCAGATCATCAGAATCTGTGGATTTCTTCTCCCACGGAAGTGCCAGCATGGTTTCAATATAACCACGCAGTACTGCATTCTCGGATACATTGCTGTTGGTATTCTTAAATCTCTCGATTTCTTTGCTGATCTTCTCTTTTACCTCATCGCCGGCCTGAAGTTCCTGGAGTTTCTTCTTAAACTCCTCTGCGTCATCCGCAGTATTATCCTCACCCAGTTCCTCACGTATCAGTTTCAGCTGCTCTCTGAGAATATATTCTCTCTGATTCTTATCAATTCTGGCCTTCACTTTTTTCTGGAGATCTCTGCCAATCTGCATGATCTCAATCTCATTTCCAAGGATTGCACCCAGAACTTCATAACGTTCCTCCAGTGTAAGTGCCTCCAGGATCTTCTGCTTATTCTGATAAGATAAAGGAATATTTACGGCAATCTGCTCAACCAGTTCCTCAACATTATCTATATTTAAAATCTGTGCTACCAGCTCTTTGCTGACTTTTCCATTTTCCATGCAGTATCTGTGGAATAATTCCTTAAGGCTTCTGTGCATGGCTTCCATCACTGGTTCCGGCATCTGCATTTCTTCTTCATCAACAGGTGTGATCTCACTTCTGATAAACGGAAACTCCTGCTCAAATTTCACAAGTGTGGCTCTTCCCGTTCCCTCTACAAGTACCCGCAAAAGATTCTGCGGAAGTTTCACAACCTGTTTGATATAGGCAATGGTTCCTACATGATATACACCTGCCAGATCCGGTGATTCCACCTCAGGATCAATCTGAGTAACCAGAAAAATCTTCTGGTCATGAAGCATGGCAGCTTCAATCGCCTTGACAGAACGCTCCCTGCTCACATCAAAATGAACGATCATCCCGGGAAGGATGGTAGTCCCCCTGAGAGCGATCGCAGGCAGCACTATATTCTGATTTGTCATTTATTGTTCAGTCCCTTTCATCAGGCTGTTTCCGGTTTATCCTTCTTGTGTGTCCGGGACGTTCTTCTGCTTCCGGCTGTCTTCGCCTGTGCAGGAGTTTCTCCGCGGACGATCTCCGGCTCACCGGTGCCATCTACTACATCTTTGGTAATTGTACACTTGCGAATCGTGTCATCTGACGGAATCTTATACATCAGATCCATCAGTGAACCTTCCATGATCGCACGCAAACCTCTGGCTCCTGTCTTACGTTCCAGAGATTTCTTTGCGACCAGTTCAAGTGCATCATCTTCAAAATCAAGTTCAACACCATCCAGTTCAAATAATCTGTGATACTGTTTGGTAAGTGAGTTCTTCGGCTCTTTCAGAATACTGATCAGCGCATTCTCATCCAGCGCATCCAGAGTTACAACTACCGGCACACGACCGATAAACTCAGGAATCAGACCGAATTTGATAAAGTCTTCCGGCATTACATCCTTCAGGATCTCACCCACATTTCTGTCTTCCTTAACAGAAACCTCTGCACCGAAACCGATGGACTTGGTATCCTGTCTGGACTCAATGATCTTCTCGATTCCGTCAAAAGCACCGCCGCAGATAAACAGAATATTTGTTGTATCAATCTGAAGAAACTCCTGATGAGGATGCTTGCGGCCACCCTGAGGCGGAACACTTGCCACTGTACCTTCCAGAATCTTCAGAAGTGCCTGCTGCACGCCTTCACCGGAAACATCGCGGGTTATGGATGGATTCTCAGATTTTCTTGTGATCTTATCAATCTCATCAATATAGATAATTCCGTACTGTGCACGTTCAATATCATAATCTGCTGCCTGAATGATCTTGAGAAGAATATTCTCAACATCCTCTCCTACATATCCGGCTTCTGTCAGTGTGGTAGCATCTGCAATAGCAAACGGTACATTCAGAAGTCTGGCAAGTGTCTGAGCCAGCAGAGTTTTACCTGAACCTGTAGGTCCAAGCATCAGAATATTACTCTTCTGAAGCTCTACATCAGAATTTTTTGACGCAAGAATTCTTTTATAGTGATTATAAACAGCAACGGAAAGAGCCTTTTTTGCTGCATCCTGACCAATTACATAATCATCCAGAACTGCATGGATCTCTTCCGGTTTTAACAGATTAATATCAGAATTCAAAACCTCGTCATCATAAGGATTTAATTCTTCCTCCATGATCTCTGAGCAGATGCCAATGCACTCGTCGCATATAAATACTTTACCATCCGGACCTGCGATCAGTTTTCTTACCTGATCTTCTGTCTTCTGGCAAAAGGAGCATCTTACTTTTCCTTCTCTCATTTTTTCTGCCATGAATTTATGTCTGTCCTTTCTCTATACTAACTAATAAGACTCCTGTGACGATTCACAGGAGTCTTATCTTTCGCATTATTTATGCATGACTACACCGTCAATCAGTCCATATGCCTTTGCTTCTTCAGCAGTCATATAGTTGTCCCGGTCTGTATCACGCTCAACAACTTCTATCGGCTGACCGGTATTTGCAGCCAATAACTCATTTAAAGTTCTCTTTGTCTGTGCGATATGATCTGCCACGATCTGGATCTCTGTTGCCTGTCCCTGCGCACCGCCGGATGGCTGATGGATCATGATAGTGGAATGCGGAAGAGCAAATCTCTTTCCTTTTGCACCGCCTGCCAGGAGAAAGGCGCCCATGCTGGCAGCCATTCCAAGACAAATGGTAGAAACATCGCATTTAATATACTGCATGGTATCATAGATTGCCATGCCGGCTGTTACGGAACCGCCCGGGCTGTTGATATACAGCTGAATATCTTTACCAGGATCTTCTGCTTCCAGGAAAAGAAGCTGTGATACGATCAGTCCTGCACTCACATCATTTACTTCCTCACCAAGAAAAATGATTCTGTCCTTCAGAAGCCTTGAATAGATATCATAGCTTCTCTCTCCCCTGCTTGTCTGTTCAATGACATAAGGTACTAAACTCATATAAACGCCTCCATTTACGCGGCTGACTTTTTTCCGAAAGAGGCAGACATCTGAGCCTGTCTCTTTCCGGTTCTTAAAATTCGATTACTTTAAAATTAAACTTCCTTAGCAGCGTCAGCGATAACAGTAACTGCTTTCTGTACAGCCATGTCTTTCTTCATCTGCTCAAGTTCACGCTCTCCAAGTAATTCTTTTAACTTGTCAGCTTCCATTTTGTATGCTTCAGCCATCTTGGAGATCTCTTCATTTACTTCTTCCTCTGTTGGCTGAATGTTCTCAACTTCTGCTACTTTCTCAAGAACCAGTCTTGTCTGGATTCTCTTTAATGCCTGTGGTTTCATGTCTTCCATCATCTTGTCAGCAGTCATGCCTGTGAACTGGAAGTACTGATCCATGGATAATCCCTGAGACTGCATTCTTCTGCTGAAATCATCAAGCATCTGACGGCACTGTGTCATAAGCATAGCTTCCGGAATATCCATCTGTGCATTTTCGATTGCTTTATCTACTGCTGCATCTTCTTTTGCACGTTTTGCTTCGTCTGCTTTCTTATCTTCAAGATTTGTTTTTACATGCTCTTTGTACTCTGCAAGTGTATCGAACTCAGAGACATCTTTTGCAAAATCATCATCCAGTTCAGGAAGTTCTTTTGCTTCGATCTTCTTAACTGCGCATTTGAAGATTGCTTCTTTACCTGCAAGTTCTTTTGCCTGATATTCTTCAGGGAATGTAACTTTTACGTCTACATCATCGCCAACTTTAGCACCAACAAGCTGTTCCTCGAATCCCGGGATAAATGTGTTGGAACCAAGTGTCAGAGGATACTCTGTAGCCTGTCCGCCATCGAAAGGTACTCCGTCTACAGATCCTTCGAAGTCGATTGTTACGATATCATTTAACTGAGCTGCGCGGTCTTCTACGCTGATTGTTCTGGAGTTTTTCTCCTGCTCTTTCTTGAGTTCAGCTTCTACGTCTTCGTCTGTTACTGTGATTTCAGTTTTCGGTACTTCTACACCTTTGTAATCACCTAATGTAACTTCCGGTTTAACAGCAACTTCTGCTGTGAAGATGAATGCTTTTCCAGGCTCAGCCTGTGTAATGTCGATTGTCGGCTGGGAAACGATCTCAAGTTCGCATTCAGCTAATGCTTTGCTGTAGTGTTCCGGAATCAGAGCGTTAACAGCATCTTCAAGGAATACTCCTTTGCCATACATCTGCTCGATCATTTTTCTTGGAGCTTTTCCTTTACGGAATCCAGGGATAGAAATTCTTCCTTTTGCTTTCTGGTATGCATTCTGCATTGCTTTTTCTAAATCTTCAGCGGCAACTTCGATAGTAAGTTTAGCCATGTTTTTTTCCATTTTTTCCACCTGTAAACTCATGTTACATGTTCCTCCTTAATTTTCAGGTTATGATTGCGACTGGTTTTTCAGCTGCGTTATATCATTCACAGTTTTTACCTATTTCTATATATTTAAGTCTAAGCTCCGCTCCCACTGTTGCAGAAGCGGGAGACCTCTCTATAACTCAATTATATATTTACAGTCATTGTAGCAGTATAGCACAAAAAATCCAAAAGTGCTAGTGTTTTTTCGCATAAAAATAAGGGTTTGAGGACGATTTAGCGGGTATATACTACTGATTCTGCGATTTCTTTTGCTTTTTCGTCATTTTCAAGCTGTGAAATCAGGGAAAGTGCGAAGTCTACAGCTGTTCCCAGACCACGGCTGGTGGTTATATTTCCATCTACTACCACATTGTCTTCGCTGGTCTTGGCACCGTCTCCTGCAATAATTTCCATGAAGGACGGATAAGAGGTGGCTTTGCGGTTTTTGAGGAATCCAAGACCTGAGAATACACTTGGTGCAGCACAGATAGCGGCGATTTTTTTGCCTTTGCTGTTGAAATCTGTCAGAAGGTCTGTAAGTGGTTTGTATCCTGCAAGATATTTGGTTCCCGGCATTCCTCCCGGGAGGACAAGCATGTCGGCATCTGCGAAGTCTGTTTCTGCGAATGTTGTATCAGTGAGCATGGTGATACCGTGAGATGTCTGGATCTGTTTGGTTTCTTTGATGGATACAGTTTTGATATCGATTTCTGCGCGGCGGAGAAGGTCTACTACTGTGAGGCCTTCGATGTCTTCGAAGCCGTCGGCGAGGAAAATGTATACTTTTTTGCTCATTTTAGGTCCCTCCTGATTAATTTGTTTTGTAAAAGTTTTATCCTATTTTCTGCAATGGATTATAGCATTTTTTGTTTGGAGTTACAATGTTTGTTTGGAGCTTTCTGCTTTTACCATATCTCTGGTTTCAAGTCTTTCGGCAATGGATTGGGATATGTTTCACCGTTTAGGGTTTTTGTCAGTTCTTCTCTGGCTTTATTTACCAACTCTGGTTTTTGCAGGAAGTCTATGGCTGTGAGAGCCATGATCTTAGCGGCGTAGAGCATTCCTTTTTGAGCGATCGAGGATTTTCCCTGGGCTGCTGCCTGCCAGGAGTGGAGGGCGGTTCCTGCTGCGAATGTTGGGATGTTGAGATGGACGGTTGGTACCAGCCAGCTTACATCGCCCACATCAGTGGAGTATTTGAGATCACTGTACAAATTCTGGTATGCCATTGGCTCAAAGATTGGTTTTTTCATTACTTCAGCAGCTTTGGGGCCGAAGTAGTCCCGGGCAATTGTGGGGAGTTGATTTTTGTCCTGATCTGAGAGGGACTGTTGGAATTTTTGTGCGTAGGCATATTCTTCTTCAGTGTAAGTGATCGGACCCAGTTTTTCCAGATACGCATTCATGTGATCTGCCAGGATTTTGCTGGAGATCAGGTTTGAATATGCCGCTACCTGGCGTATTTCTACAGTAGTTTCAGTCATAAGTGCTGCGCCCCTGGCTATGTTGCATACGCGGTTATAGAGTTCTTTTACCTGGGTGATTTTTGGGGCGCGGATAGCATAAAGTACCTGAGCCCTGGACTGGACTACATTTGGGGCATCTCCGCCTGTATCTGTTATGGCATAGTGGATCCTGGCCTCATCTATCATGTGTTCACGCATGTAGTTTACGCCCACATCCATAAGCTCTACTGCATCCAGTGCAGAGCGGCCCAGTTCGGGACACATGGATGCATGAGCCGAAGTTCCGTGGAATGTAAAAAATACTCTGAAATTTGCCTTGGTACTTCCGTAGCATGCACGCCGCCCCTGCTCCGGGTGCCAGCAAAGAGCCAGGTCACAGTCATTGAAATAGCCATCACGTACAAGAAAGGCCTTGCCGCCTGCATTTTCTTCAGCAGGGCAGCCGTAATAACGGATTGTGCCTTGCAGGTTGTGTTCTTTCACAAAGTCTTTTAATACAATGACAGAGGCAAGAGTTCCTGTTCCGATAAGCTGATGGCCGCATCCATGACCACAACTACCAGTATTTGCAGGAATTCTTTCTGCTGCATCTGCCTTCTGTGAAAGTCCCGGCAGTGCATCAAATTCTCCAAGGAATGCTATGACTGGTTTTCCTGATCCATATTCTGCAATAAATGCAGTCTTCTCTCCTGCCAGATCTGCTTTGATGGAAAACCCTGCCTGTTTTAATACATGCTGCAGCAATTCAGAAGATCTGTATTCCTGGAATCTGGGCTCTGCAAATTCCCAGATCTTATTGCTGATTTCAGCATAATAGTCTTTCTTACTGTCGATTTTTTCTGAGATTTCTTTTATGTATTCGTCTGTATGATCCATTCTGTTGTCCGCTTTCTTTTTTATATTTCCAGTCACATATCCGCACTTCACTTCACAGCATCAACAGTTATTCAAAAGTCTCTGATTCTCCATTTTCTTTGTATACTCAAGACACAGCATTGTAATATCATCAAACTGGTCATTGCCTCCTACAAAAGCGTCAATATCCGCCTTTACAAGCTTCAGAGTTTCTTCCGGATTACTGCTTAAGCACTGCTGATTCAGAACATGATCCAGTCTGTCCATTCCGTACAGCTGCCTGTCCTTATCCGTTGCCTCTGTCACTCCATCTGTATACTGGAATATTTTGTCTCCGATATTCAGCTGAAGCTTTTGTTCCTTATATACGATGTCCTCTATCCCTGCAAGGACGAAACCAGCACGTATTTTGTAGGCTTCATAGGTGTTGGTTTCCCTGCGGTAAACAAACGGCATTTCATGTCCGGCGTTTACATACCTGAATTCACCGGTCACAAGATCCAGCACACCCTCAAAGGCTGTAATGAACATTCCGTTTTCATTGGATTCACACAGAATATTATTGACCTCTGTAAAGACTTCTCCCAGGTCTCTGCCCGGCTGTGTATGATCCTTGATCAGGGTTTTTCCGATAACCATGAAAAGGGCTGCCGGAACTCCTTTGCCGGAAACATCAGCCATAACAATCGCCATATGCCTGTCATCAACCATAAAGAAATCATAAAAATCTCCGCCAACTTCCTTTGCCGGTGTCATGGTCGCATAAATATCCATCTCATCCCTGTCAGGAAATGCAGGGAATATACATGGGAGCATGGAAGCCTGGATCTGTGTTGCCACATTCAGCTCTGCTCCGATACGTTCCTTCTCAGCAGTCACCCGGGTAAGGTTATCCATATAGTTAATAATACTTTTCTGCATGGATTGGGTTGCGTGATAAAGTTCTTCTATCTCATCTCTGGTATGAATATCAAGATCTACGATGTTGTTCTCATCATACCCTTCCTCGCCATTGCCAAATTTGTGTGTTGCTTCTGTAAGCAGTTCAATAGGCCTGGATATTCTCTTTTTGATTTTTCTGGATATGCCCATACCGGCAGCCAGGATGATCAGAATGCAAAGACATACCATCAGTACAGTAAAACGAATGGTATTTCTGACAATCTCTGTCATGTCAATATCTACAAAGGCAACTGCACATTTTTCTCCGGCAGATGAAAGTACCGGCTCTCCGGCAGATGACAGCCATCCAAATTCTGTCCTGCTCACAGTAGGCTCCAGGCGTTCGTTTCCTTTCAGTTTATCAAATCTTTCCGAAAGCTCTTCCTTATAGCCAAGAGTCAGATAACCTGACGAAGGATCAAACAGATACACACTGGAATGATCCTGGATCATCTGAATATACAGATATTCAATATTCATATCTGCCTGTATAGAATGAAGATATTCATTTATCCTCTCATAATTCTGATACATGCCTTTCTCTTTAAGCCAGTCTATGATCGGCTGTTCATCATCAGCCGCTACTGCTTCTTTCTGGATCTGTTCAAATTCTTCCGTATCTATCTCTTTACACAGTTCTTCGATAAAATCCCCATTTACCTGATCTGATACCGTCTTCGCGATTTCAAGCGCTTTATCATTATAGAGTTTTCTATACTGTCTGTTATTCACAAGAGAACTTCCAAGAAGCATTAAAACCCCAACCACCAGCATGGAACCGATCAGAAATTTAATCAGCTCAACATTCAGTTTTCGTCTTTTTTCCATGTTCTTTGACCTCCTTTTTGTCTCTGTGTGCTGCAAATGTGGTGCTGATCAGGAAAGCTGCTGAAAGCACACTCACAAGAATCAGCACAAAGATAAGGCCTCTGCCTACACCAAGGACCAGCACATAGCCAAACACAAAGGAACCCAGAGACTGTGCACCATTCTCAAACAGGCTGTAAACCCCAAGTCCTCTGTCATATCCAAACCGTTCTACATCCTTCAGATCTGTAAAATAACTGGTAAGTAATGGAATCCCAAAGCTGTCTGCAACTCCAATCAATGCCAGTGCGATCAGAAGAGATGGTATATTCTGAAGCATTGCCACCTCCAGAAAAGCTGCTGCATAAATAAATGCAGCTGCTGCAAGCCCCAAATGCTTCCATCCTCTGTTGGAAAAGAATTCCGTGAGAGGAGTTCCCAGGATCAGTACAAAAATTCCGTTTAAAAGATAGGTATATCCAATATAGGTTTCCGAAAGTCCCCATTCAGAACCAACAATAGGAAACATATAATTCAGGAAATATCCACAGATCAGAAGCGGAATCATCATCAGCAGGAAAAAACTAATAATCCTTGGACGAAAGATAAACTGAACAATATTCATATGTGTATCTTCTGTTTCGCAGTTCTCCTCTTCGTTATCTGAAGTATATTTACTCATATACTTATTTGCTACCAGAAACAGCAGCACACTGAGTACTGCAGTGACAGCAAACAACGCTGTATAGGACATCCATTGCAGAAGGAAGCCACCAAACACAACTGCACAGTTTGCACCGCTCAGGGAGGATACACTGTAATAGGCATAGGCTCTGTTCTTCTCCTCATCAGGAAGCTCCACGATCATAAGATTGACAAGTAAAAGCAATACTCCCCAGCCTGCTCCAAGAAGCAGGGCGCTTAAAGTAAGCAGCCATATATTGGGAACCACTCGCAATCCAAGTCCTGCTGTAAGCAGTACAGAGCTTACAAAAACAGATCTCTTTGCCCCAAGCTTATGTATTACCTTTCCGCCAAGCGCTGAGAAAATGGCGCCGGATAACACCTCTGCAGATATAGGAACTGCTGCAAGCATGGCCGGTGATAATCCCTGTACTGACATCTTCTCAGAAATCTTCATTGCATAGATGGGAAGAATCGCACAGGTCAGATTTGTAAAAAAGAAAACAAGAAATACAATAAATCTGAAAATTTCCACAGGAAGTCTGCTATTGTTTTCCTCCTGTTTTCGTCTTTTCAGTTCCTGCCTTCCCTTTATAAAATAAATCACCTCAAAGGTAAGCATGAAAAATACTACCATAATTGCGATCAGGTTGATGATCAGAGACACCTGGATCTCTCTGCTTTTCTCTGTCAGACTGTTCATATCTGTTCCGACTTCTATAATCCCAATAATATCTCCGCTTTTATCCCGGATGGGACTATGGATAAATACAAAGCTTCCGGAGCTTGAGTTTGTAGCATAGGTTTTTGTAGCCCCCTGCTCCATAACCTCCTGAAGATCTGTGCCTTCATATTCCCAGTCATAGGGATAGGACACACAGATATCCTCCAGGGTATAGACCAGGGTAACCGTTCCGTCTTTTACTTTATAAAGTACACAGTACAGATCCTGTGAACTGTCAGAATCCGAGAAGAATACATCCCTTACTACCTGCCGGACCTGTCTGTAATCCTCATTCATAAAATCAGAAGGCTTTTCCAGCCTCTGAAATGCATCTGCAGGAAGTCTGTTTGTTACTGCTGATGCGGCAAATTTCTCTCTTGTATAGGTTTCATCGACCAGCAGACTTTGAAACTGCGGAAACAAGGTGCCAATAAACAGAGCCGCAACTCCCACAATAATCCCTATGACTGCCATGGTAATCTTTGCATAAAAGCTGAATTTTTTTACCAGTATCTTTAACAAAGTCACCGCAAAAAACAAAACAGCAGCGACAATCACTGCACAGGCAGCCCACAGCAGGCAGTTCCATACCTGCAGTTTTCCTGATAGCGGAACGTCCCAGAACTGTTCATAGTCCTCTCCATCCCACAATATAACAGAATAATTGGTAGAGGAAACCAGGGTTCCCGGTGCACTCACATGATATGCAATCTCTCTTTCCTTCAAAGACTCTTCCACAGTAAGTCTGTCTGTACTTCCTGTATTTTCCATATCACAGGGTATCCGTATGATATCCCTGAGACCAATATCAGCTGAATAAAGCACTCCATCCGAGTAACTGATCTCCTGCGGAATACTTCCGTCAACTGTATCACTGTCATAGAGCAGTTCATCCTGTCCGCTGTCTGTATATTTATAAATTTTACCGTCATAAGTCACATAAAACAGACTATCACTGTCTCTATCATAAGCACAACACAAAATCCTGTCCTGCGCATCAGCAACAGAAAAAACTTTCGAGCTTCCCTGTTCTGTGTTACTGACCAGAATGCCCTCCTTTTCCTTTTGCATGTAGATCACACCATGCTCAGTGGGTACCATTCCCACAATGTTGCGCCTTACACTACCCTTCTCTGCTTCTACAGAAGCAACCGTTGATATATATTTTCCCTTTGATGACAGTTTGACGATTCCTTCACTGGCAATCTGAACTCCCTGCTCAATACGGACATCATGAAGATACACATTCCCATCTCCGTCTGCCACAACCCGCTCAGCACTCAGAAAACTTTTATCAGAGGCACATGCCCGCCATAAAAGCCTTCCGTCAGCAGATATTTTCAATATTTTCCTGTTGGAATCATCAATCACATAAGTACATCCATCCCCATCTCCGGATGCATAGGATACTGAAGAAAATGTATAAGGTTTAAAAGGATTGGTAAACATCCATTCCCTGCCTGCATACACTACAAAAACAGAACATACTGTCAAAAGCAGCATAATTATTAAAATCCACTGTTTTTTTCTCTTATGTTCCATGCACCTTAACCTCTTTCTGTTAATGTAAGTTTTGATAGCAGAGTATGGGCAGGCGCCATATGCTCTTTATAATAACGCAGATTTTCAACTCCCATATCTTCTGTGTAATTGATCGTATCTGCAGACTGCAGATATCGTTCAAAGCTTTCCCGCAACAAATACTCATTAATTCCCTTGATCCGGTTAACTGCATTTTTATACTGATATACGCCAAGTCCGTTACGGCAGCTCACAATACAAAGTCCTGCCATTTTTCCCTCTACTCTTACAAGAATTCCATTAATCCTGATTTTATCAAAAACAGGAACCAGATTGTCGATCACCCGGAGCAGGCAGCCACAGTGGCACTCCTCACAAGTTTTCTCCCCACACCATTCCCTTTCCATAAATTCCCGGATCTCCTCCCGATGGAAAGGGGTTATCTCTTCTGTCTCATATGCAAATCTGCGTTTGAAATAATTATAACGGTAACGGTCATCCTGCGTATCCATACCTGCCAGAAACTGCTCAGGCGTAAAGGTATAATCCATATAATCACGGTTATCCTCTATTTCAAACTGAATGCCGCTAGCTTCATAATAAGGAAGCATCCATGGAACCACATCCATAATGATCAGCTGTGCATCAAATCCCGCAAAATCTTCCTTCAGGATCTGCATAGCTTTCTTTATCTTTTCCTCCGTATAGTTTCCTACAAACGGAACAGCTACCGGATACCCTTCTGTATTCAAATATGTAATATTGATTAAAAGCCCTTCTGCTATTTTGAAGTAGGTGGGATAGGAATCTCTCCATCCAATCAAATTCAAAAAGCTGGTGTTGGCTGACCAGTGTTCATTCATACTGTCATAATACGGATCAAACAGGCTCTGATCCTCCACTCTAAGTTCCTGATAACCACGCGCAAGGAAGATTTCCAGCATTTTCTGTGGTATTTTATAATATTTTTTTGTATCTGATTTCATACGGCCTCCTCTGAATATCAGTGCATAATCTCCAACTATGATCGTGAGAAATATTTACAGCTACGCACTTACAAATATTATATCTCCATTTTTCAAATATTCCAACATAATATTAAAGTTGTTGGTTATATTCATTCTTTATAATAAAAATATGGCTTTGCGAAGCTATTCCACAAAGCCATATTTTTATTATATTCTATCGTCAGGATATCTCGGGTTTTCTGTGACCTTCGCTCACAAAAAACACCTCGCGGGATATTACCAGTGAACAGTAACCACATAAGTTCTATTTTCTCAATATCACACATATTTTTCTTGTCTCATACTCACCATAGGTGTTATCATAATCATAAAACTGTACTGTCATTTCATATTTAAGGAGGAACATTTCTCATGGAAATCGAACGCAAATTTTTAATATCCAAAGAAAATCTGCCTGCAGATCTTAATTCTTATCCACATCACAGACTGGAACAGGGTTACTTATCCACCGCACCGGTAGTCCGTATCCGCAAAGAGGATGATAACTACTATCTTACCTATAAGTCCAAAGGTCTTATGACCCGCGAGGAATATAATCTTCCACTTACCAAAGAATCCTATGAACATATGCGTCCAAAAGCTGACGGAATCCTCATTTCCAAAACCCGCTATCTTATCCCGGAAAAAGATGGACTCACCATTGAACTGGATGTATTTGATGCTCCTTATGAAGGACTCTATCTCGCAGAAGTGGAATTTTCTTCTGAAGAACAGGCGCTCAGTTATAATCCACCCGTATGGTTTGGCGAAGATGTTACGAACTCCGGTAAATATCATAACAGTCGTCTGAGTCAGGGAAATTTATAATAAAATAAAACAGCTCCGAAATATTGTTCTGTTAATATGTATTTGCAGGAATTGTAGTAACTCTTAGGTTCTGAAAATTCGCGTTATAAAAAATCCGCTCACTGTCTGAGCCGCTTTGCGGCGAGTTTGAGCGGATTTTTTATGGTTTTAGCGGATTTTCAGAGCCTTAGAGTTACTGAGATTACATCTTTTTACCTTTTTCAGCAGCTCCATTCAGAGCTTCAAAGACAGCACTTCTGAATCCCTTCTGTTCCAGGATTCTTACTCCCTCGATGGTACTTCCGGCCGGTGAACATACCATATCCTTCAGTTCTCCCGGATGCATGCCTGTTTCCAGTACCATTTTTGCGCTTCCAAGTAAAGCCTGTGCAGCAAACTGATAAGCCTGTTTTCTTGGCATTCCCTGGGCTACCGCAGCATCTGCCATTGCTTCTATGAACATAAAAACATATGCAGGTGAACATCCGCTTACAGCACTTACTGCGTCCATCAGACGCTCCGGAACTACTTCTGTACGTCCAAAGCTGTCTGTAATCTCACAGATCTGAGCCAGTTCTTCTGCCGATACTTTCTCATTGGCACATACACCAGTCATACCCTCCCCAACCTGAGCAGGAGTATTCGGCATCATTCTTACCACTTTCAGAGGCTGTCCACATTTTTCTTCTAACCAGGCAAGAGTTTTCCCCGGCGCAATGCCTACAACTGTGTGTTCCGGTGTCAGTTCATCTTTTACTTCATTCAGCACTTCTTCATAAAACTGCGGTTTCACGGCCAGGAAAACCAGTTTTGTGTTTTTTACCACTTCATGGTTATCCAGGGTTGTAACCACTCCTAGCTTTTCTCTGCTTCGTTTGCTTCCTTCTTCTGTAAGATTGGAAACAATAATCTCATCTTTTTTATAAAGTCCTTTTTTCAGCATACCACTGATCATGGCAGAAGCCATATTTCCGCATCCGATAAATCCGATTTTCATAAATCTGCTCCTCTCTTGCAATTCCTGTTGTTTTCTGATAATTTATATCTGCTTTTTTCATATCTTTTTCTTGTTATAGATAATGATAATCATCCGGCAATCTGCCGTAAAATACTGAACAGTTACAAATAATTATAATTCATTACTGTCCAATATGACTGTAAAGGGACCGTCATTCACAAGCTCCACTTTCATATCTGCCCCAAATTCTCCCTGCTCGACAATATCAATGTGTTCTTTGCATCTGGCAATTATGTATTTGTACAGATTTTCAGCCATATCAGGGGCCCCTGCTCTTATAAAGGAAGGTCTGTTTCCTCTTTTACAGTCAGCATATAATGTGAACTGGGAAATAAGCAGAAGACTTCCGCCCACCTCCTTCAGACCAAGATTCGTCTTACCGTTTTCATCTTCGAAAATACGCATATTAACCATTTTATGAATCATTTTATCTGCAATTTCAACGGTATCTTCCTCTCCTACTCCGATAAGAACCATAAAGCCCTTGCCTATCTGACCTCGTACTTCACCATTAATTGTCACTTTTGAATGCATTACTCTCTGAATTACAAAACGCATAATTCACTCTCCTTAATCAACGGATTTCTGTCTGTTGATAGATAGCATAGCACATTTTTATCCGTTTTTCCATTGTAAAGTGTCACCTTGCGGCTGTTATCTCAAAATCTTGTTACTCGTCACTCCGTTCTCAGTAATGCTGCACAATTTCCTTTCATCATCTTATAGTAAACCGGGATCAGAAGTGCACAGGCTCCGATCCATGCCATTGGACTGGCAATACATACAGATGTATATCCGATAATTCCGGAAAGACCTACTGTTGCAGCAATTCGCATAACCAGTTCAATCATACAGGCAGCAAAAGGTGCTTTGCCATTCTGCATGCTCTGGATGGATGTACGGTATACTGCCAGCAGTCCAAGCACAAAGTAAAAGGGAGCTACGATCGTCAGATACATATCTGAATAGTGATAGATTTCTTTTGTGGGATCTGAGAGAAACATTCTTACGATCGGATGTCTCAGCAGCAGAATTCCAATACACATGATCAGGTTAAATGCTTCTGTCTGAATCAGACATGCGCGCACGCCCTGACGGATACGGTCCCATCTGCCTGCACCAAAATTCTGAGCCACATAGTTGGAAATTGCGGTCATCATTGCATTGTTTACCAGTACAGAAAGCTGGTCTGCTTTCGATGCTGCGGTATATCCTGCAACTGCTGCAGTACCCAGTGAGTTTACCACTGCCTGCATGGCAAGCTGTCCGATACACATGACAGACATCTGGAATCCCATAGGAAATCCGGTCTTCAGGTGCAGGACTGCCGTGTCTTTTAAATCTGTAAAATCTTCTCTGTGCAGATGCAGAATCGGAAAATTCTTCAGTCCTACAACCAGACTCAGCACTGCGGAAAGGAACTGTGACAGAATAGTCGCCCATGCAGCACCAGCCACCCCCATATGAAACGGTACAATAAACAGAATATCAAGAAAAATATTTAATACAGATGAAAATACCAGGAAATACAATGGTGTTTTACTGTCTCCCAATGCACGGAGCATATTTGAAATCATGTTGTAGAAAACGGTAGCACCTGTACCAAGCAAAACTACAAACATATAGTCATATGCTTCACCGGAAATGTCAGCAGGAATCTGCATCCAGCGCAGAATCTGATGAGAAAGCAGACAGCAGATCAGTGTCAGCACTACTGTAAACGCAATACTCAGAAGCGCGGAAACCGCAACACTCCTGCGCATTCCTTTTTCATCCTTTGCCCCGCATTTCTGTCCCAGACAAATACCAAAGCCACCTGTGAATCCATTAATAAAACAGAATACAAAATAAATAATAATACTGGTGGAACCTACTGCTGCCAGGGAGTCTGCTCCCAGCGTTTTTCCTACGATCACAGAGTCCGCCAGTGTATAAAAAAGCTGAAACAGATTTCCCAGAATTACAGGAATCGCAAATTTCAGCAGTGACCGGAACGGATTACCTGTAGTCAGATCCATTTCTTTTGATCTTGCCATGTTTCCTACTCCTCTCCTTGCACGATGTGCATACCAACGTTATAATTGTGGTTATAACAAGCATTGTAATGAATATATCCTGTGATAAATTGTCAGATCGTATTGATGCTCATGCTTCTGTGAGCAATTCATCACAGTGTACATATAATAAAATCGGAGAACTGTAATATGGCTATGCGTAAAATTCTTGTAGATGAAACCAATCGCGAACTTTGTGAACATGGAACTGTCGGTTTTCCCATGACCGTTAATCATGATGACCTGTGGGCATTTGAAGGAAAAAGTGTACCTATCCACTGGCACAATGACCTGGAGATCAGTCTTCCCAGAGAAGGAGAAGCTATCTATCAGGTGTACCGGAAAAGCTACACTGTCAGACCTGGAGATGTTCTTCTTCTGAACCGAAATGTACCTCATAGCTGTCACTCACCTAATAACAGTCATGCCAGATACAGTACCTTTCTGACACGTCCGGATTTCATATGCGGCGAATACGGAAGTGATGTGGAACGCAGATGTTTTCGCCCTTTTCTCCAGAATTCTGCTGTCCCCTGCATCCTTCTTACTTCCGAAAGTTCATGTACCCGGACTGTAATTCAAAAGCTCAATGAAACAGAAGCACTCTTTGATCAGAAGACCTTATGTTATGAGTTGAAGATTAAGGGGCTTCTCTGTGAAATTTTCGGTATGATTCTCTGCGAACACCAGAATGATCTTGCAAAATTTATTCCGGCCAACCAGCTGGAACTGGAAAGGCTGGAACAAATGCTGAACTATCTTAATACGCATTTTGAATCCGTAATCTCTCTGCAGGAACTGGCAGACCAGGTTCATCTGTCCAGAGAGGTCTGCTGCCGCATGGATATTATATTAGGATTCTGTGTCAGAAACCATTCCGGTATTGATTTACATGATACAGATATTGACTTTTTCAGACCTATTGTTTTCCAAAAAAGAACAGCCCCTTTGACTTATTATGCGTCAATGAGACTGTTCTTTTTTATTATTTGTGTTCAATCGAAGCCAGGGACTTACTTGATTTGGTTACATCCCAAGTGTGTCATTTACCAGAATAACATGGATTCTGTCTTTATGTCTGGAATATCTGGTGATCAGGAACTGACAGCAGATGGTATCCGGGGATTTGCAGTTAAAGCATTTTCCGGTTTCCTTACATGGAGTTTTAATATCAAATCTCTGTGCATTAGCTGTAGCTGCTACATTTCTGGCACGCTTCATTGCGCTGTCAAGATCCGGACAGACTTTGTTTATACCTACAATAAAGATTACTTTTTTCGGGCCCTGGGCAATGCAGGATACACGGTTGGAATTGCCGTCAATATTGACAAGGACGCCATCATCTGTGACTGCATTGGCACTGGATAAAAAGAAATCTGCATCATAGGCTGCCATAAGTCCCTCACGAGGTTCAAGCTTTGCGCGGTCAATATAATTATACTCCCCATCCTGCAAAGCTTTGACCAGACCGATCTCATGTGCACTCATGCATCCGCCCATGGCGATTGTGCTTCCGTTTGGGATCAGTTCCAGGGCCTGCTTTAATGCTGCTTCTTTATCTTGTGCATAATACCCGGACATATTGCGGGATTCCAGTCCCTTAATCACTGTTTTTGCCAAAAGTTCGTTTCTTTTTTTCATGTTTGCATCCATTGTTGTATCCTCCTTAATGTCTGGAGCATGCAGATTGTAGAAATTATTTTCAAACACGCTCTGGTTTTTATTGTTGTCCCAATCATACCATATTTCCGGTTTCATTTCTATTTTAACCAGATAAACACTGCACTTTTTTTATTACGGTTTATTCACATTCTCCAATACCACCAGGAAACGTAATAGATGGTCCGCTCTGTACTCTTTGTACGACACTGCCATCTCGTGCATCGATTGTGAGAAGCGGTACACCGATGCGATCCATAGTAACGCTGTCTATAACCATTTCATCACCGCCATCTGCATAGGCCGGTTCCTGAGAAGTCCAGGTTCCGTAGAAATCCCATACCGGTATCAGGCTTCCCTCTGTACTGCTGCTGCCATTCCGCACACGCATATATCCAAGCTGAACTTTTGTTATCGTCATCTCAACTGTCTGTGCATCAATGGATGGATAGCGGGTGAAACTTATGCCATCTACTGCCGGCAGACGGTTTTCCTGCTCTGTCATAATCTGCATGGTGATTGTTTTTTCAAAAATATCTTTGATTTCATCAAATGGCAGAAGAAACAATGCTTCATCTGAAGCATCTGATACCTCAATTGGATCACTGTGTTGGAAACTCTGAAGTGTTCCACTGCAGAAAATCATTGTCAGCGATTCATTATCCCACACATCGCACTGCGCTTCATGAAAATTATCGTCTTCATCTATCCAGGGACGGGATAATTCATCATATGACAGATAAGAATTCCGTATATAATTAACAGGTACACCATCGACCATTCTTTCAAAGAAAAAAGAGGTCTTTTCCAAAGTGCAGTTTTCTTCTGTGAGTTCTTTTGATGCACTGTCAAACAGGTGCCATTCTCCAGAAACAATATCCTTTACATAATTTTCTGCGCCGTCATCAGTCATATTCTGATTTCCTGCTTTTATATAATTCTGAAATCGTTCTGCTCTTTGTTTTTTCTCATCCTGAGACATATTTTCTTCGTTCACATCATCAAACGCAGCATATTTTTCCCAAAAACTAAATGCTTCTAAATCGGGGAATGTACCTGTATACTGGTACGTCAGTCCATCCACCTCATATGTTTCTGCCAATCCATCATAGTCTTGTTTCAACAATTGCCCTTTGGCAAAAGTATCCAGTACTTTCTGTGGCTCTTCTTCAGAAATTGTCACTTTTTTTACATTTTTCAGGCATATGGCACCCACATCCGGCACTTCTATCGGAGCATCGGCTGTCAGGGTAAATTTCATAGGATTTTCCTGATCTGTTCGTTCTGCGGATCTTAGATCGGACTGGATGGTTGTCTGGTAGGTTTTCGGAGCCTGCACCTGTTCAGTGACTGTTTTCTGAACTGTTTCTTTCTCTTTGTTTTCCTCTTTCTTTGCAGCAGTCTTATCCTTTTCTTCTACAACAGCAGAATGAATGACCTTATCACATCCTGATATTGTAAAAAGATTCATACATAAAAAAACTCCCACAAATATTTTTATTTTCTTCATTTCTTTCTCCTCCTTTCGCATATGTAGCTGAGCAGATAAAATATTTTCTTTGCTGCTTAATTTGGTCAGTCAGATAAAATTATCCGCATTCTTTACATTCCTGATTCAGTCAAGCGGATAAAATCATCTGCTTCGCAGTTTAGTTAAAAAAGGTACCCTCTTCTTATAAGAAAAGAGTACCATACTGTACTTCTAATGTATTCATCAAGATGTAAACAAGTTGTAAATTTCATCTGTTTAATATTGTCCATGTAATAACGAGTGAATCCGTCTGGATCGGTCAGTTATTCATAATTGAAGCAGAATATTTGTTTGATCAGGTTAAATCCTTATCTTTTTTTATCAAATATTACTCTTACTTTCGTTCCTGTTCCAAGCTGGCTTGTGATGTCCAGTCTGCCTCCATGAACTTCTGCGATTTTTACACATAACGCAAGTCCAAGTCCTGCCCCGCCCTCCTGGCGGCTTCTGGATTTGTCTACCATGTAAAAAGCTTCCGTAATTTTTCCCAGTTCTTCCTGTGGGATTCCCCGACCGTTGTCTGCAACTTCCAGAATTTGCCTACCCGATTCTTTATATGCTTTTACGGTAATACGACCTCCTGCTTCTGTAGCACGGAGAGCGTTATCTATCAAATTTACAAGAAGACTTTCCATTAATTCATCATCCATTTTCATAGAAAAATCTTCGTATTCTGTCTGCAATTGTATCTGTCTCTGCGCTGCCTGTTCTGCCTCTAGCTGAACTACATGTTCCAGCAGTTCTCCTATAGAGTGTGACTCCATTTTTATTGAATCATTCTGATGGAGCCCCAGCATCTGGAGCATTTTTCCGGAAAGTTTTTCAAGTCTTTTTCCCTCACGGCTGATATGTTCCAAGGCACGGTCTTTTTGTTCATCGTTTAGTTTTACATGCCGCAGAGTGTCTGAATATCCAATAATAGAAGTAAGAGGTGTTTTCATTTCATGGGCAAGTGCTCCCATAAGCATTTCCTGTTTTCCGGCTACTTCCTGCAGTTTTTCCATTTGCTGTACGGTCCGCTTCATCATTAGATAGATAAACAGACCAGCAATGCAAAATACTGCCAGATAGATTCCCAGGAACCAGGCTGCCGTCTGTCTCAGTTCCGTAAACATAGAAGTAACATCACGGACTGAAAGTATTTCGTAACCCTCTGGATTTGTAAGCAGCGCATGCTGTAAAAGTAAGTATTTGTGATTCAGTTTCTGGATTTTGTACTCATAGGAATCCGTTTTGTTGTTTAAACCGAGATTATCCATGCTGACAATCTCATAATCTGTGCGGTTTACTACGGCTTCTTTACTTTCGGAATTAATGAGGAGCATTTTCTCACCGCAGCATCTCAGAAACTGGAATTCCAGATAAGATTTTTTTCCTGTTTCTGACATCTGCTCATATTTACTGTTGTCCCAGAATTGTTCCAGGAGATTTTTTCCATTTGCAAGCTGTCGTCCATAGGTTTCAGCAGCATTATTCAGGCTTCTTTTTCCTGTGACATACAGGCTCAGGACACCGACCGGTATCAGAGAGCACAAAAGTGTTATCAGCATAAGTGCTACTGTCCGTTTCCACAACTTCATAGCGGTTAGTCCTCCAGTCGATAGCCAAGTTTTGGGATTGTTTTTATTTCATCGTACAACTCCAGTTTCTTGCGGAGCTGGCCGATATGCACGTCTACAGTTCTGCTCTCTCCCAGATATTCTTCGCCCCAGACACGTTTTAATAGTTCTTCTCTTCCAAGTGCGATGTTTTTGTTCTGTAAGAGCAGGATAAAGAGATCGTATTCCAGTGGTTTCAGGTTTACGGGAATCCCATCTTTCAGAATCTGATGGCTCTGGAGATCTGCCTGAATATTTTTGATTGTGAGAATTCTCTTTGCACGGCCGGTTCTTTCAAGAATTTTTTCAATCCGTACAAGAAGTTCCAACATTTCGAAAGGCTTTACCATATAATCTTCTGCACCGAGTTTCAGGCCTTTTACTTTGGATGCTACGTCATCTTTTGCAGTAAGGTAGATCACCGGGAGATTCTTTGCGCGGAAATCTTCCATCAGAGCAAAGCCATCTTTGCCGGGAAGCATAATATCGACAACTGCAAGGTCTGCATCTTCATTCCATAGCAATAGGCGCTGGGCTTCTATTCCGTCGTAGGCGGCTACTGTTTCGTATCCAGCTATGGTTAGGTTCATACATAATAATTCGGAAATTGCTCTGTCATCTTCGATTACCAGGATTTTGTTTTTCATTTTGGGATCACCTCGATTAGTTTATGGAAATAGTATAACGTTTCGAAGATGTAACGTCTACAAAGATATATATTTTACTTCATTAGTCATACTATTCTATCCACTCATATACCAGATAATCAACCCCTGCATCTATCATAACAGGAGCATCTGAATGCAACTTAGTTATAATCGAACAGTATCCTACATTATGGTACAAATATTCCAGACGTTTGCGGGGTAATTTTGTAATTTTCCTGGTATTCTGGCGTATATAGCATTCTTTATTTAAGATTCGTTTTAAAGTTTTACTACACTTATATACAGAAAAGTCTTCTGGATTACTTAGATGATATTTCAAAATCAAATTCCTGATGTTTGGGCTAAGTTTTCTGACAGAATCATAATAAGATGTATCATTGTCAAAGGTAAATATTAGCCATTTGTGCTCTATACGGATTTTTTTAATTATACAATCATGTGGTACCGGGATTGTCGGCAGAACATCTTTGTTTAAATAATATGTCTTCTTCATTTTCATCTTATCTGTACTGTAAACTTGTCTCCTATTGGTATTGCGTCATCTGTGGGGCTTTCTCCCTCATTATATACATAGACTGTGGATTCTTCGTAGATATCATCAGAGGGATCCTTATCCATTTTTTCTTCAGACACCTGATGCGCTGTGTCGTTTTTTACTTCATATAACTGTAATGTGATTGTGTTTGCTTCCGGGGAGATTTCTTCATATCCGGGATATAGACCTATCGTTTGCCGGAACATAGTTTCCTGACCATTTCTTCCTGTTTCCTGATAGCAGATTTTGTTTCCCTGATCGTCTGTTCCAATCAGATAATAATCACTGTCAATATATACTGTTCCATGATACATTCCGTAAATTGTACTTTCAAATGGATTCCATCTGAATTCTGTGAGATTCAGGACATTGGAATCCATTTTAATATTCTGATTCAGATTTAAATCCACAGTGTTTTTTTCCAGCTCTTCTTTTGATGTTTTAAGTTTAAATGTATAAGGTTCTATATCAGCCTGTATTTTCTGAACATCTTCCCATGTATCAGCATCGTCCATTGCAATCGGCCAGACTTTGAACTCTATGTTTACAGTTCCCTCAGTGTTAACTTCTTCTCCGATTGTGAAATCTTCCACTGTTATTGGATTTTCTGAGAAAGCATTAACTGTTCTTTGGCCTAAGCCCTGCTGAATTTCCTGACCGTTAATGCATACTTCTGTATATAAAAGTTTGTCTTCCACCGCATCCTTCACATCTGCGTCTGAATCTTCGCTGTCGGAATACGCAATCCATAAATTTTTGCTGTCCATCACAATCTCATTTAATGTTATGGTGATTCCATCTCTTGAAATGCTTTTTCCTACAACATTTGTATAAGAATCGGTATCACCGTTCTTAATTCCCAATGCCTGTCCGATCCATGAAGTTACTCTCTGTAATGCTGCTTTTACATCTTCCTGATATCTTAATGTGCATCCAACCATAATAAGCAATATGATCCCGGCGACTGCTGTTTTCCAACTCCTTTGTATATGGAAAAAACGATGCTGTTTTTTCCATGGTTTAGAAGCTTCATATATGTATTTATCATCCAGATCACCGATCAGTTCTAATGTTTTAAATCCTTTTTCCATATAAATGCTTCACCCTTTCCCATAGTTTTTTTCTGCTTCGATAGAGGCTGGATTTGATTCTGCTTTCTGAAATTCCATGACGGGCTGAAATTTCGCTGATGCTGTCCATATACCAGTAGCGTCGTATAAAAATGTCACAGTCACCTTTTTTCAGGGATTCCAGAAATTTTTCAAGAATTTCCAGAATCTCTTTTCTCTGGATTTCATCATTCAAAGAATATGCTGTTAAATCCTCTATTTCTTCCAGTTCTTTGCATAATTCTAATATGTGCTCTGTTGACCGTTTTGCAGCTTTTTTCCTGCGAAAACAGTCAATTGCCAGGTTTCGGGTTATTTTTCCAAGAAAAGCAGACAGAATTGCCGGTTTTCTGGGTGGTATGGAGTTCCATGTGGCTAGCCATGTATCATTGACACATTCATCGGAGTCTTCTTTATCATACAGAACATTCCAAGCAATACTAAAACAGTACCTGCTATATTTTTCTTCGGTCGCCTGTATGGCTTTTTCTGATCTGTCAAAATACAGATTGATAATTACTGTATCTTCCACTTTTTTCACCTCACGTTTCTTTTATTTTGCCTTCATAAAATAAGACGGATTTTGAATGGTAAAGTTGCAGTTTTAATAAAAATAATTTTCTTTTTCCAGAGTAAACAATATACTGTCGAAAAGTCAACATGTCTTTTCGCTATCTTTTCACAATTTCTGACTGGAGAAATGAAGTATATTCTGATAAAATGAGCATATAAAGGAGGACAAGCTGATTCCTTACAAATGATAAAAACCAAAAGAACAGCCGAAGACATTTTCAAGGTACGAATGAGGACTATACTTAACGAATAAGGGAGTACCTTATGGCAAACGCTAAACACGAAGATGCTGTTATGAAGATGGGCTTCGACTATTTTCGGAATACGATTCTTAAGACTCTGGGAATTGATTACCAGTATGAAGAAATCGGACCAACAGAGCTGGTGGAACTGACAATTCAGTCTTTGTATATGGACTTTACCTTTCTGACTACGGGTGGTTTCTATATACATACAGAGTTTCAGACTACAGATAAAAAAGAAGCGGATTTGCGAAGATTCCATGCATATGATGCAGTATATTCCAACAAGACAGGGAAGAAAGTTATTACTTACGTCATTTATTCCGGCGGGATTACGAATGTGAAATCTGAACTGGACTGTGGGTTATATACTTACAGAGTGCAACCGATTTATCTGAAAAACAAGAATGCAGATGAAGTATTCCGGAAATTAAAGCAGAAGCAGGATAACGGTGAAGCTTTTACGGAAGATGATTACGCAGCTCTTTCCCTGACACCATTGATGTCCGGAAAAATGAGCCGCAAGGATATGTTTAAAGAAGCAATTCGTTTGGCAAAGCCCAATATTGAGCTGAGTGCTGAAAAGGCAACCGCAATGTTGTATACACTGGCTGATAAATTCTTAGATAAGGCTGAGTTAGATGAAATTAAGGAGGTAATGCGAATGACCAGACTTGGACAGATGTTAATGGATGAGGGAATGGAACTTAAAGAAACCGACTCCATTAAAAAACTTATGAAAAATATGAACCTGACAATTGACCAGGCAATGAACGCCCTGGAAGTTCCAGCAGATAAACGTGAAAAATACCGCAAGACAATTACTCCAAATAATTAACGGATAAAAATACCGCCATATTGACTTATCATGATCAATATGGCGGTATCTTTCTTAATACAGTTTCTTACATTTTCTATCTGTTCATTTCATTGTACTGCACAATCTTTCTCATATTTCCAACCAAAAGCAATGTCAGTACCATGGTTATAATTTTAAACGGAATATTCATATAACCCTTACACAAATCCCAATATATGGCAATGCACATAACAGCAACAGTGCCTCCTGTCCATATGCACATGGACATTTTTGAGACATACAGGGCTTTTCTCGCTTTGGTTTTATCGAATTTGAAACCTATTTTCAGATGCCGTGGATAGATATTTTTATATCTGTATGTACTCAGTACAATCCCCATCAGTCCATAGGAAACTATAATGCAACTTCCTCCTGCAGATAAAAAGGGAAGAAATGTTACTGATTGTGGAAGTACACCCAGATTTTCTAGGATATTTATGGAAAAGTTTATAAGGAATACGATTCCACATCCACATCCCATCATCATTCCAAGCTGATTCTTCTGCCTCATGGCAGTGTTAAAAACTGCGAAAATCAAAACTGCCAGAACACAGCATAAAAGCACGGCTGCAATTGTTCCATATACAGATGACAGATAGGTCAAAATATAATCCGCATTAAAGGCCGGCAGATTTCCCATTACATCTGATTCACTTTTCCCTATCCATTTATTCTGCTGCCAGAATGAATGCAGCATTTCGGTGAAATAATCCTCTTCTCCACCACCTGAAAAAACAGCCTGTAAACGTGCGATCTGATATTTTGTCAGACTGCTTCTCAGATACCTGATCAGAAAAGCTGCCACAGGCATAGCCAGAAAGCCAGCCCAGATTCCACAGATGGCTCTCCTTTTTCTCACAGCAAACCAGTTCTTTTGAATTGCGATTGTCAGCATAACCAGCATAGATACCAACATCACACAAGCTGTCATAAGCGCAGGCATGGCATAGACCAATATAACCGGTGCAAACATCCATATGATTGCTCTTATCAAGCCCTTATATCCCCATCCATGATATTTATACAAAATTGCTCCATATATGGGAACATAAAACAGCATCAGAGTCTGCATGGATATTCCTCTTCCTCCCGGCAGTACAATGAAGTATCTTGCCCCATTTAACTGATAGCCACCCAACAAGGTAACCAGACAGGAAAACAGTAAAATGACAGCAATTATTTTCGAAGATCTTGCCAGTACAGTGTAATCCAGAAGATATAAAATCATCATAACTGCAAGTCCGATCACAACATGGAACACATATCTGTCCGAACCGGCCGCAGCGTTCTCACTGATTTTTCCGGCAATCCCTGCATGTATCAAAACGCCTGCAATGCTGATAAGAACGATTATTCCCAGAAGTTTCCATGCAACCTGAGGCCTGTGTACACTGTCAAGAGAGATTCCTGTTTCCACAGGATCTCCCATATCCCGGACAGCTTCCCTCTCTGCCTGTTCACGATCCATACCTGCCTGCATATTTGCCTCGATCTGATCTTCTATATGATCCTGAAGTTCCTTTTTTACATAAGGCCGCGCTTTTTTACAGCGAATCTGTTCCAGTAATGTTTTCAGATATTCGTCCATAGATTACACCTCCATTACAAGCACGTTGGTCACTGCTGCAGAATACTCTTTCCATTCTTCTACTTTCTTTTCCAGAAATCCCCTTCCCTGTCTGGTCAGGCTGTAATACTTTCTGGTCTTTCCGGCTGCTTCCTGTTCATATACTGTCAGAAATCCCTTATCCTCCAGACTGTGCAGCAATGGATATAGCGTTCCTGCTTTCAGCTCAAACACGTTCTGAGATTTCTGCCGCAATGTATCGATCATCTCATATCCATACATATCCTTTTCTGACAGCAATTTCAGTATAAGCATTGTCATACTCCCGGAAACCAGTGATTTTTCAATAGCCATGGTATTCACCTCCCATTGTATAGATTGTCTATATATCGGTTATCTATATAATAAAGGAACCTGTATGCTATGTCAACTGTTTCCGGAATAATTTTGATAACTTCACTGCTACGGCAACCGAGTTCTGATATCTATATACTTTTTCAGACAGAAAAACCACCGCATTGTCATATAGTAACACAATGCGGTGGTATAAATCTCTCAAAACAGATCCAGCATACTGTCCAGATAGATTTTTTCTCTGACATGTATCTGGTATTCCGGTCTGGTCATGTAATAGAGCAGAAATTCCAGTATCAGGGCACTGCCAAGTCCTCTTCCTTCTATTTTGAAATTTGAAAATCCCATTGGTAGATAGATATCCCGGATATCATTGATTCCAATAAACCCCGGATTCTCTATAGCTTTTGAAAAAAGATAGCCCCTCTCTCCTTCTGGTGCCTTGCAGTAATGCTCCGGGCAGTTTTCACCCAGATTCTTGCGGCTGACCGTTTCATAGCAGGCTTTTCTGTCCCTGCAGCCGAACCAGCAGCATTCATTGCAGAGAAATTCTACTTTGTCCTTCTCAGCCTGAGACAATGTATTTAACTTATCAAAAGCCTTGTTTAGCCGGAAATCCGGCACAACATAACGGAAATCTTTTCTCCTGATTTCTTCCTCAAGCTGTGTAAAATCTGTCAGAACCTTGGTAGTGGAGGAAACAAAATAGAGTCCCGGATACTGCTCCTTAATATATTCCAAGAGCAATTCTGAATAAATGATCACACCGTTTCGCGGTTCTCTGTTTCTCTCAAACAACCGGCACAGTGCATTGCATTTTCTGTCTGAAAGGTGCTCCTGGCGAAGCAGGGAATTGCTGAAAGTCAGTCGGGCAGAAATCCCATATTCCTGCATCAGTTCAAGAACCTCCTCCGGGTCATTCTCTCCGAAGCCAGCCCTGCCTCCACCCCAGATACAGTCTGCCGGAGCACCATATACGGAACCTATTTCACACCAGTCATAAAAATATTCCCTGTGTTCCCGATATAATGGCAAAAACATCCGATACAGTTCATAAAACTCAAACAGCCCGGGCAGGTGAAAATATGCTTTCTCCCTCATTAATTTTCCAGCACATCCTCTATAGTTTCCGAAGCATCTTCAAGGGCATCCAGGGCTTCGATCAGTTCATCTGCTTTTCCTGTGTGTGTCTCCTCTTCTTCATACTCATCGATCAGTGCTGTCAGCTGATCTTTTATTTCTTCCAGACCTTCATAGATTTCCTTTAATTTTTCTTCCCTTTCCATTACGGATGAAAGCTTTACAACTTTAGACATTGCTAAGAACCTCCCATATGCATTTTCTTTAGGAAAAATTATAACACTGCCCTCTTTTTATGTCCATATGATCCTGGAGTGTGTTTGAAAAATGCTCTAAGAGACTTGTGATACTTGTTTTCTCTGTGGTATTCTATAGGCATGATTATTGCGTTACGCAAAATGTAAAATGGAGGATTTTTATGTTAATTTGTGATTATATTGTAGAATCTATTGACGGTGACTATGCACATCTTCGCAGAACAGATCTGCCTGAAGAAGAACTGAAGCTCGTAGCACGGGCACTTCTGCCCTTTGACATCACAGAAGGATGCAGATTACATTATGAAATGATGCAGTATAGTATCATTGACTGATTTGACAGTCTCCGCCTCACAGCCGTTACAAAAAGTTTACCAGAAAAGGCAGGTAAGTGACTTTTTTATCCTTTACCTGCCTGTGACTTCACGTTCTCTCTGTAATATTATTTTTTCATCAGATACCCATACTTACGCATCTGTCTTCTTAACAGCTGCTCCACGCGTCTTATTACTTCCCTGGGATAATTTTCCGAATTCTTCTGTAAGTATATCTGAATATCTTTGAACGTAAATTGGAAACCAATCTGAATGCCATACAGTTCTTCTGCTGCATCCAATTGTATATCAAAATCTGAGCTAAATGGCTTCGCCTCAATTTTTTCCAGACAATATTCCAATGACTGATCAATAGGATAATCCTGATTTATGTCGGCAAACATACAAAGTCCCTGATCAAAAAAAGGACTCAGTTCATATTTCTGTGTTTTTTCATTATAAATGACCGCAATATTGTTGGTATGTCTGTCCTCATTCATGAAAAACGCATCTATTTCCAGCATTGCAGTCAGATACGCTCCAAAATTATCTATTTTAGTAATTTCTTCCACCTGAGTTACCAGGTACTGAATGCGTTCTGAAACATCCGCAAAATCTGAGAGCTTTACTGCCAGACTTTCCCCTGTATATCGACGATACAATTTTTCCAGCGGAATCAGAATCTGATTTGCTTTCAGAAAATCCAAACTGGAACAGCCCTGAAATATTTTCCCATTATACTCAATTACAGCTACTTCATACTCAACAAAAGGGAAAGGACAGGTACTCTTCTGCAAAAGGTCAGATACAAGAACTTCAGATAAACCTTCATATCCCATATAATCAGCCTTATACCACCTGTCATCAATTTTCCATTTGAGCTGATCTCCCTTGGAAGTATGACCGCTCTTATGCAAGGGAGAATATGCATCAAAATTGCGAATTTCCATTTTTGATCAGCCCTCCTTTTTCAGAATCATAATCCATTGATGATCATCTGACATGCGCCCCTGTGTTTTTTCAATAATTAATAACGGATCATAAAATGGAAGTCCCATCTCTCTCAAAATATCTTTCCTGTGATCGCGTGTTCTGGGAAAACAGCGTTCTTCCAGAAAATATTCAAAATCAGCCCAATCCGGATCAGTTACAACTCCAAATGCCCGGAAAATAATCTGATCTGTATAGTTTTTAATCTTAATTTTTTCATGCCTGAAATCAATATCTATCGTTGTACACAGATCATCATGATTCATGAAATTCATACGCATTTTCACATCCGGATCATCAGAAAAATTATAGGCTCGCTTTATCTGACTGTAAATCGTCTGACGGGAAACGTGATACTGTCTGGCAATATCTGTAATTTTTTCTCCCCGGTTCTGCAGTGCCAAAATATGTGCCAGCTGTTCTTCTGTAAACGAATTTTTCCTTCCGGTATTTTTTTTCTTTTCAGAAATAATGCTGTTATTCATATCAGCATTCAAGCATCTGTAATTGTCGGCATCTCTGGATATCTGCTTCAGTTCATGAATATCTGTTGTTCCAAAAATCTGCTGTATCTGATCTTGAAAGTTCATATTCACATCACCACCTAAAAAGACATTATGGAAACCACTTTCACATATAACAGTTTGTCTAATTGAGTATAGCATGGAGCAAAAAGAAGTGTCAAGAAATAGTTTCTTGACACTTCTTCACCCATATCTACTCAATATGATTATATGCTTTTTCTTATTTCCGCTCCAAAAATCCCTTGGTTTTCCCCATAACATCCTGGAGAATTTTCAGGTTTTCCAGTGTATCTGTTGTTTCCAGTGAATGGTTTGCATTTTCATAAGTATACATTGGTACCTGCTGTTTTTGAGAAAAAGCCTGTACTTCAGAAACAATACTCCATGGATCTGAAGTTCCGATAAAGGCAATGGCTTCTCTGTGAGCAAAATTGTATGTGTATTTCAATGGTGTAGGTACTTCATAGGGTCTGACCCTAGAGTCCCAAAAACAGCCACTTTCTTGGAAAAAGCAAAGAACACAGACCCAACCCGATCATTCAGATGGACCTGTTTATGGACGGGGACGGATTCAAAAGGGTATCTGATGATAAATCTGTTGATATCTCAAAACTGCCCGAAGACGACAAAGGACTTTATTACAAAGACGAACCATATACCACTAAAAAATTACAGCAACGTTTGATCATTACTTATTCCCCTAAATATGCCCTTTACCAGAAATCCATCCGCAGCAAACAGATAGAACGTGCACAAGCGATGCTGGATTCCGGGAACACAAAAAGAACCGCAGGAACCCAAACGATCCAGCCAGATTTATTGGAACAACAGCAGTTACAAAAGAAGGTGAGACTACCGATATCCAGCATTATCTTGATGAACATAAGATCTCTGAAGAAAGCCAGTATGATGGACTTTATGCAGTATGCACGAACCTGTTAGACGATGAAGTCAGCGATATTTTAAAAGTAAGTGAAGGAAGATGGCAGATCGAAGAATGTTTCCGGATCATGAAAACAGACTTTTCCGCAAGACCTGTTTATCTGCGGGATGAAAACCGGATCAAAGCACATTTTCTGATCTGTTTTCTGGCATTAATGATCTATCGTTTCCTTGTGAGAAAATTGAACTATAAATATACTTGTGAGGAATTATTAGATACATTAAAAGCAATGAATTTTGCAGAGATCCAGGAACAGGGATTTATACCTTTATACAAACGGGAAGCCATTACTAATGATCTTCATGAAGCCTGCGGCTTTCGAACGGATTATCAATTTATAACGAAAAGCAGAATGAAAACAATCCAGAAAAAAAGTAAAAGAAAAGAATAAATTACCATACTTTGTGACAATGAGAAAAATCGCCACAGCCCAGCAAATACAAGGGTTGCAGCGATTTTTTCTTTTACAAACTGTCAAAGACGGAATTTTACTGCTAATTCGATGCACACACAAGTCTATATTGCAAACACATTACATACAAAATATCTTCTGTCAGCTCTTCACCGCTCCGGCAGTAACACCCTTAACAAAGTGTTTCTGGAAAAGTAAAAATATAACAATCAGCGGTAAAATCGCAATCAGAACACTTGGGAAAAGCGTCTCCCACGGACTTCCATATTGACCGGCCGTCATCTTAACATAGTAAATCTCAAGCGTTAATGTTTTTAAATCTGACGTACCAAGTACGAGAAACGGAAGGAGATAGTCATTCCATATCCACATACCATTCAAAATTATAATCGTTATAATCATCGGCTTAATCAGAGGAATCATGATATAAAAGAATACCTGCAGAATATTTGCGCCGTCAATGACCGCAGACTCTTCAATATCTTTTGGAACACTCTTAATATAACCTGTCATCATAAACACAGACATACTGATTCCAAAACCTGTGTATAGGATAATTAATCCTACAAGATTTTTCAGAGAAACCTTCTCTAAGATACTGATCAGCGGATACATAATAACCTGGAACGGAATCAACATAGCTGCAACAAAAAGGAAGTACAGCACTTTCATACCACGTGATTTTCTTCTCGCAATCATCCATGCACACAGCGAAGAAAAGAATATAATGCCAACAAGCGAAACAGCAACTAATGTCAGTGTATAAATCGACGCTCTGCCAAAGTGTATGGCCTGAAATGCCGTTTTCAGGTATCGTAAATCAAAACTCGTTGGCAGTGCAAGAGGATTACGAATAATTTCTGCCTGACTTTTGAATGCATTTATGAGCAAAAATAAAAGCGGTAACATTGTTACAATGGAAAGTACAATCAGAAAAAAATATGTAATGCCCTTTCGAAATCGCATATAAAAAATATAGTTTTCTGACAATAATTTCATTACATTTCCACCTCCTTCTTTCCGGTTACGTAAACCTGAATCAGTGAAATCACCGCAACAACAACAAAGAATATAACAGCCTGTGCCTGTGCGGCTCCATAATCCGGCGGTGATGTATCCTTCAGTGTTCTTAAAATCTGAAGCGCCAGCATTCGTGTTCCGAATTCTCCATCCGTCAAAGCCACATTCTGATCCAAAAGTTTAAACGAATTCGACAGCGTTAAGAATAAAACTACCGTGACAGACGGCATCAGCAGCGGCAGAGTAATCTTCCGAAATCTTTGAAAGGCATTTGCTCCATCCAGCGAAGCTGCTTCATATAAATCACCGGATATTGTATTGAGACCACCCACGTAAATAATCATCATATATCCCGCATTCTGCCATGTAGTCATAATCAATAACGCAAACAGCGCCTTTACAGGACTTTGTGTCATGAATCTGAGTCCCTCTATATGCAGCACGCCTCCCGGTCCAAACAAAATGTCTGTAAACACAACCTGAAAAATGAATTGCCAGATAAAACCAAGTGCTAATCCACCTAACATGTTAGGCATAAACAACACCGTTCGAAACAATCCGGCTCCTTTGGTGATACTGGTAACCATAAGAGCAAGAAGCAGAGCACAGATGTTAATGGTGATCACCGAAAGTACCGTATAGCAGCAAGTATACAAAAATGATTTTCCAAATTGTGCATTTGTAAACACTTTCATATAATTATCCAGACCAACAAAAGATTCCATCAGAGTGCCGTTTGCAAAATAGGTACCTCGCCAGGATGTAAAAGAATACAGTAAACCGATTGCGAATGGTATTGCCACTACACAAATAAACAGAAATACGGCAGGAAAAACCAGGAATTTCGAATATTTTTTATAATAGCGTTCCATGACAGATATCCTCCTTTCCCAACAGGTTATTCAGACTTCAGCTCTTTCCATGAATTCACACATAAATCGGCAATTTGATCCAGTGTCTCATCATCCCATTCTTCTTTGCCGATATACTGTTCAAGAAGTGCCGTTCCTACTTTTTCGCCAGACCAGGTCTTTGGTGTACCGACAACCGTATCATTGAAAGTTTGCCCTGCACTTAAATACTTCTGTATGGATTCAGAAAGCGGATTCTCCAGTTTCATTTCCGGAGTTACATTGTATGGAATAAATTTGAAACTATCTATAATCCATTTCTGTACATTTTCTTCTTTTTCCATCCACTTCAGAAATTCAACTGCCTGCTTCTGCTGTTCTTCAGATACTTTTGCATTAATAGCATAATAATTTCCTGTAGTAACTATAATACTGCTGTTAATCTGTTCTGCCGTACGTCCGTCTTGAATCATTTCATCCGTAAAAGGCATCTTTAAAGGAATAAAGGATACGTTTTTTGCCGTTTCCGGATTAATTTTTTCAATATTGCTGTATGCCCAGTTTCCCTGCTGAATAAATAAAGCATTGCCATCTGCAAACATCTGGACTGTTTGATCGTAGCCATAGTTTGCAGCATTAATCAGTTCCGGTCCTCTGGAGGCATGTCCTTTTAGTCCGGCTGCATGCTCAGTCATAAATTTCAGAGCTTCTGCGTAAGCTTTAAATGCCGGTTTTGCGGCATCGATTTTCTCTTTCTCGATATTTTTTGCTTCTGCAGGAGTTGTAGCTATTGTTGCCATAGGAACATTTAAAAGATGATCTGCAAACACCCACTTTTCAGCACCGGCGAATGCAAACACACCATTCAGCGATTTTGTAAGGTCCGTCTTCTCAGGCTGGAAAACAAAAGGTTTGTCATTTAGTATTACTGTTTCAGCTGATGGTTTTGCAATATAACTGTCAACGGCAGTACAAAATTCTTTAAAATCATCCCATGAACACGTACGAAGTTCATCAAGCACCAATTCCCCGTTATCCGGTCCGAACAAATCGCTAAGCATATCCTTATTAACGATATAACCGATTCCTTCAACACCATAAGGAATTCCGTAACTTTCCGATCCGCCGTCTGTTAAACGCATGGTATCAGGAATGGATGACACAATGTCCTGAAATTCCGGATCTTTAACCGTTGTCAGGTCCAAAACACGACCGCTTTCTTTCCATTCCGGCAGGGCTCTTAAAGCTGCCAAAGTATAAATTGCCGGTGGATTTTCTGAATTCATCTGTGCACGCAGCATCTCATCAGAATCCTGACCGGAACCTATGCTAAATGGTTTTGTCGGAATGCCGGTTTCTTCCGTAAATGCTTTGCACATCTCTTCAAATTCAGCTGCATTTTCCCCCTTTGCGTTAAAAAGAACCAGTTCATTTGATTCACTCTTATCCGCTTCTTTGTTCGAACATCCGGCAAAAGAAACCAACATAAGACCTGCTAAAATTACAGATAATATTTTTTTATACATAATAACCTTCCTTCCTGTTATCAATAGGATTTTCGTTTTATCAATTCCGGAGACAGTTTAATTGTAATGGGTTTTCGTTTTGGATAGTTTATTCTTTGCAGTAAAAGCCGGGTAGCCTTTTCTCCCATTTCATATCGCGGAGGATGTATGGAACTGATTGGTATCACAAGCGTATCTCTCCAGTCGTCATCATCATACCCAAGAAGTGCAATCTGATCAGGGATTTCAACTCCGCGCTCAAATAAAGCCTTTACACATCCAAGTGTCATCAAATTATTTTCCACAAAAATTGCATCAATCTCTGTATTCTCCAGAAGCCAGTTTGTTTCACGATAACCACCTTCTAATGTAGATTCCCCACATCTGATAATGGTATCATCTGCTTTAATTTTATTTACCAAAAGACCTTCCTTATACCCGTTTGTTCTCTGAATTGTTGTGTATGCATCAGAAACGCCATAAATACAACCGATTTTTCGATGTCCACATTGAATCATATCCGTGATTGCTTCTCTTATCAGAGCACAATCATCAATGATGACATTATCTGTTTGATTCCCTCCCGGAGATTCAATGCAGACGACAGGGCAATTCAGGGAATCATATTTTTGAAATAAATTTTGATATCCCTGACCATAGGTTATAATCCCATCTACGCACCATGAATTGAAGATATCCAATTGTTTTTCCTGCGCATCCATAGACCTTCCAGTGTTTCCAAGAATCATCTGATACCCTTTTTCGCTTAAAATATGTTCTATACCCTGAAGAATTTCCAGAAAGTACGGATTTTCAAATCCGTTAATCATAACTCCAATAATTTCGGACTTTTTCGACCGCAGTGTTCTGGCTGCAAGATTATGGACGTAATTTAATTCTTTTATTGCATTTTCTACAGCAGCTGCTGTTTCAGGCTTAACAAATCGGGTTTTATTTATTACATGAGAGACAGTTGTAATGGATACACCGGCTTTTGCGGCGACATCTTTTAAATTCACTGGTCGGTTAGACATAGATTTTAACTCCTTATTGATTTTGCTATTGTAATATTTTCAATCTTGAGGGAGCCATCAATTACGTATGCGCTTAAGTCACATCCGGCTTTTGCATGCATCCGGGCAATTAATGAAACACCATCAATATACATTATAGCAATGGAGTCATCCACAATCAATCTGGCATGATATTTTCTGCCGGCTTCTAAATGAATCGGTCTTTCCAATCCCTTATCGAAATAACGATACCATGGCTGATTTGGGGTTCTGTCAAAATAAATCCTGTTTTCTGCCAGATTCACTTCATACTTGTAAGCATCTCCGGTTTCCGGGTCTTCAAATAACCGGATTCCAAACTTTCTGGTATTGTCGGAAATTTGAAAATCCATCTCTACTTTAAAGAAATCTTCCGGTGTTTCTGTAATACGAAGGTTTGCCTGAGAATCTACTGTTTTCAGTACAGCATCGCCTTTCAAAACCTCTGCTGCCGGCTCAAAAGCGGAAAGCATAGAATCCGGAAGTTTCACACCCAGCGTTCCATCCGGCCGCTGATAAATTTCATGACACACAAAAGTTCCTGCCCAATCCCAGCTGTTCATATCCTGATTATCCGTTTTTGTCGCTGCCCATCCGAAAAGGTATCTGTGTTTTCCATCCGAACACGAACGTGCCGCATAGTAAGCCCGACCATCAAAAGCATCATCAGCCGGAGCAATCCACGGTCCTTCCAAAGAACGGCTCATCCGATAGATTGTTTTACTTCGTTCACTGTATTCTGTGGTAAGTAAATACCACCAGTCACCCATTTTAAACAGGTCTGGCATTTCATGCATCGTAAATGTTTCAGGCGCCCAGAAATCACCCTCAAAATGCCATTCTGCCAGATCTTTTGATGTAAACCAAACAGTTCTTCCGGTTCTCTTCTTTTTTCCCTGTAATTTTCGGGCTCCCAATATCATAATATACTGTTGGCTTTCTTCCTCCCATAAGATAAATGGATCTCTCCAATCATTTCCATCATATCCTTCCGGAGCGGGAAGAACAAACTTACCTGTCTTTTTCCAATTGAGCAAATCATCACTTTCGGCACTCATCAAAACCTGCGCATCTTTTCCCTGTGCGGCAAAATCCCGGTTATAGGCCGTATAAATTGCATGAAATTTGTGATTGCCTTCAAAAACACTTCCTGCGAAAATGTATTGCTCCGGAGAATCATCTCCCTCTTTTGGAATTGCGACTCCTTTATCTTCATAGTGAACAAAATCTTTTGTCGTCGCCAAAGACCATTCAAAAGGTTCAAAGGGACGTGGATTCCTCGCATCTCTCTGATGAAACACATAGAATGTGCCATCATGGTAGAATGGCATACAGTCTCCAAAGTATGCGTTATTTGGTTCATAAAAAAGTTTCATTTCTTCCTCCTTATCAAAAGCATAGTTGTTTTAACGTTTGCGCAAACGTTTTCTTTTTATGCGAATATAATACTACCAACACACACAAAAAGCAAGAGCGATTGTAAAAATAAGCAGATAACATAAAAACATATATGAATTTTTATCTATTTTAAACAAAAAAAATACCTGTCGTATGCTTATAATAAAGTATACAGCAGATATATCATCAATCCTTTTATGAAATTTCCGTGACGGATTTCCGAAACAGAATCCATGTACTGATAAAATAGCATGCAAACAACAGCAGCAGAATCACGGTTATGGTCAATATCTGGGTAGACAGCACCTGCTCCGTCAGTCGGTTTGACTTTTCCAGTTCCACCGGAAACTGCCTTGTAAATTCCGAGAGGTGGTTTTCGCACAACAGCTTCATTGCCGTAATCGGTGTTTTCATCTCATGCACCCACTGTTCAATATATTCCCGGTATTCCTTCTGCTCCCGCTGCATATTTCCTATCCGCTCAAGCATACTTTTTTCTGCCGCTTTCATAACCTGATAAAACACCCGGTCATCTGCCCGTTCCGGCAAGCCCGTCACTTCCGCAATCAGATATTTTTCTTCCAGCTGATTCACGCTTTCCAGCAATGTATCCATTTGTTTTCTGCGGCACATATATGCTGCTCCCATGCTCACCGCCAGAATTACCAGCCAGCTCCCCAGAATAAACAATACGCTGTCCCTCGTATTTCCACCGAGAAGCAGGAATACTGCGAGCACTGCCATTGCCAGAAAATTTCCCGTCACATAGGGAATTTTATTTTTCCAGTATTGTTTCCCACTCATAATGTGTACCTATTTTCGGAAACGCCCCCACATCTCCATATTTATTTGGTTAAATTGTTGTTCTTATCTTTGTTTTCGATGATTTTATTGTATCATTTGTATATTTTAAAAGATATGCTTATATATGTGGAATTTTTCCCATTATATTCCTACAATTTGTATAAACTATTTTTATATCATCTTTTTTATTCATTATAAACAGTAACACATAAAAATTCATTTCAAATTAGCAGTTTCACTTGTAAGCCCTGTTCAGACACTGTATAATTTTAGGATAATAAGCGGGAATCCTCGGCCATTCAATTACCGATGAAAGCACAAATTGTGCATATCTGCACTCATAATAAATAAAAATAACAAAACGGTTTTCATTCAATT